>ERZ779649.652-NODE-652-length-24408-cov-25.912824_pt1 | contig 24408 bp, 22 predicted proteins | sample MGYA00511882_ERZ779649 | MGnify/ENA primary metagenome ERZ779649 (study PRJEB29588, sample SAMEA2157793) | human gut metagenome | biome: human gut; feature: human-associated habitat; material: faeces | place: Denmark | collected 2008/2010 ... | reverse complement strand
ACAACATTGACAAACAAAATTACGTAAAGGCCATGACAACAGCACGTGACACCCATAATCAGATTGAATACGCCAAGGAGACCGGCCTTGAAGAAGGACTCGCGAAAGGACTCGCGAAAGGGCGTGTAATAGGTCGTGCGGAGGGACTTGAAGAAGGACTCTCGAAAGGACGTGAGGAAGGCAGAGAGGAAGGACGCGAGGAAGGTAGAGAGGATGCGAAACAACAAATCGCGATTAACTTTCTTCAGTTGGGGACGCCATGTGAGATCGTGGCGAAGGCAACCGGCTTGTCCGTGGAGGAGGTCACTAAGCTTAAAGAAAGCCTCTGAGTACGCGAGCCTTGACAACATTGACAAACAAAATTACGTAAAGGCCAGGACAACAGCACGTGACATCCACAATTAGAGATGAAGTGTGTACTGAAATAGACGAAAGCGAGGGCGCTGCGGAAATGCAGGGTCCTCGCTTGGGTGTTATTGTTCTATGTCCGTTATATTAATTGCGGACTGTCTGAAAGGCAATTCAGGGAGTCTAGTGGGACTGGGCAACGCCGTCAATGACTAGTTTACCGGTGGTTCCAGGAACGAATCTGCCGTAGAGATTGCTGTGTTCAGGAGCGTTCTTGCCGGTCTGGGTTATGGTGTTTCCTGATTCGGTGATGTTATTGATAGACAACTCGCCAACATTTGCAGTACCGACTACTACACCTACTCGCCAACCACCATCGTCAGTGGATGTGAGAACGCAATTCTTTACCGTACAGTCAGAGATGGTGTGGTAGGTTGCAGGGTTACCGCCGGCATGGCCGATAATACCACCTACTGAACCTTTAGCTGAAATTGTACAGCCCTCTACTTAACATTCGGTAATCTTGATATATGTGTCAACCGGTCCATCATCAGGGTTATTATAGCCTGAGGTCCAACCGATTAGACCACCTACACGCGCACCGCCGGTAGAAATCATTTCAGAATTCGTAAGATGACAATTATCAAGTTCAATCTTAGGCATGCTATCTACATTGCAGACAAATGCGCCAATACCCTGATCGCTGGTAGCATCGTTAATCTTAACACCATCCAATGTAAGATCCTTGACAATGATTCCGGAATTACCTGCAAATCCGCCAGCAAACAAAGGAGCATTGAGTCCGGAAATCTTGTGGCCATTACCGAGCACAGTAACCACACCGGCACCATGATAACCATCTACTTTAGCAGGCGTCCAGGTTTCACCCTCTTTCAGGACAATGTCTTTTCCAATTTCAATGACATTGTCACCAGAGCCTGCACTCGTAAATGCTGTAAGGGTTGCGCGGAGTTCTGCTGTCGTCATAACGACAGGCTTTGTGCCGCGTACAACAGTCCATACGCCTTCTTCCGCCTCAACTGACATATAGCCTTCAGCCAAGAAGTTGGTATGAGCACCTTCAGCTGCGCAGTCAGAAGGGTTGAATTTCACGAATTCGCCACCTGATACCATAATCTTAGCAGTACCATTTTTGCGATTTGCATCATAGCAGTTCAAAACATAACCATATGGTGATGGGAGTCCCGAAGGCTGCTGAATGCTATATTTTCCACCCTTAATCTCCGCTGTACCTTCAAAAACATATACAGCATGAACATTACCGACATAAGTTCCGTCCTCAATTACAACCTTACCGCCATCCATAACATCTACAGCATAGCAGTCGTTTTCCTTAGCCTGAAGAGTTCCGGCGCCTTTAATCGTAAGACTACCTCCTCTCACAGAGAGAAGAGACCAATCATTAGCAGCGGTATTCCAAAGATCAGCAGTATTGCTGATAGTCTTGCCATTAAGGTCGAGCGTCACTTCCTTGCCAGCTGCAACTGAAACAGTTTCACCGAGATCAAGGTCAGCTGCCAGTTTTGCCTCACCACCAGTAGCGAAGAGCGCTTTCAACGACTCCGCATTCTTGATATTGACCAGGTCAATGTCATTGTCCGGCTCATTGAAGATAGGGACGATCTCAACATTGAAGATCACCTGTGAGGTGAGGAGATTGCCGAGAATGTTGGTGCGGTAGTTGTTCTGGACCGGAGTCTGAGGCGATGAAGCTGTTATTGCATCACCCGTTGCAGGAACGAACTCAGCGGTAACATTGGAAATGTGTTTTTCGCCTTGCTTACCTACAGGGATAATGTAATTCATTGTCATCCAAGCATATTTGGTTCCATCTTTGATAACAAGCGGCTCAACAGGAATCTTAGCTGCAGCAAATGTGACTTTATCAGTAGCCGGGCCTTCGACTTTACCTTCTGCATTGAAAGTATCAAATACATTGGCAACGTCGGTAGCTGTAAAGGCGCTCTTTACAGGAACAAAGCCGGCGTCAGCAGCCTCACGGAGATCAGCAGTACCGAAGTTCACCTGTGCGAAAGGACGGTAAAGCTTGATAGTCTCTGTCAATGCCCCATTGACCTTCAGCTCTTTACGCGTTGCGTAGAATGCGTCGCGTTTCTCATCATTGGCGACTGCACCCTCATAGGAAATCTTGATGTTCTTCAGATCGTCAATGTTGTAGCAGGTAGCACCTTCCGCCTGTGCCCAGAACACGAAATTGTACGTCTTGCCTTTCACGAGGCTGAATGTCACCTGTGTTTTCAGATCTGTGAATGTGGCAGTCTTGTCGAGGTCGAGCTTTGTTTTCGCATCGTCGTTCTCGTAAACTGACACATGGAGTGTCTTGGCGGTCTGACCGTCGCCAAGCGCCTTGGTCGCCATTTCGCCCGGCAATGCAGCCGTGAACGTCACGTCAACCATCTGTCCGTCAGGAACTTCTGTCACCTGTTCCTTGTTACAGCCGACTGCAAGAAATGTCAATGCAGCAGCTGCCAAATACTTAAATGTTTTCATATCAGTTATCATTATATATTGTTCTCAACAGATTTCAGTGAAAATTACTGAACTTTAGTCCCATCAATAGTTACAGAAAGATGCGCTGCATCCATACTGTTCTTGTTTGCCCAAAGTTTAGAACCGGTGTTCTTACCTTCAGCAAAGCCATTGACTGTGCAGTTAGTAATTGTAAGAGAATACGTTGCATTATAATCATTGCCGATTTCAATGGCCGCTTTGCCTGCAGAACCATTATTCCTGTCATTCAATATGCAATTCTTCACAACAAGATTTGTCGGATTCTTACCATCTGCCCCGCCATAAAGAAGTATAGCCTTGCCATTAGTATTGAATGCACATTTGTCAAACGTAACATCTGTGCCGCCCCATGTCCAAATAGAATACTGATTCGCCATCGTGTTCTCAAAGACGCAGTCTTTAAAAGAAGCTTTACCAAATAGTGTAAGTTTACCGGTTATAGTACAATTCTCGAAAACCAGTTCATCACACACGACACCATCAAAATTTCCTTCGCCTGCCTTAATCTTAAGGTTTTTGAAAGTAAAAGATGAACCGCGCTGATAGCTGAGCATTCCGCCTTCTGCATTCTTTGAACCAGAAATAACATCCACAGTCTGAGAGCCGTTGCCCACTATTGTAATATTTCTAGCCTTAACTCCCTCATTAGCCAATCCATCTTTCAACACTATAGTTGAATTAGGAGAAACCTGTATCTCAATAGGAGTACCGACTGAGCCTTTACTAATTACATCTTCAAAACCTTCCTGATTCGCAACAGGGGTAACGCCTGCTTTGGTCACGAAGTAAGAATCACCAATCTGAGTGGACTTGTAACCGTCTGCCACGAAGTTCGTATGAGGACCTTCAGATATACAATCGGCAGGATCGAAAGCAACAAATTGGCCACCAGTCACATTGATTTTCGCTGTCGCTCTATCATGATCGTAAATATTCAGCAAGAGACTGGTACCCTGAGCATCAAGCATCGCAGTTTCGAACTTTCCGCCGGCAACATTGACAACAGCTCTATCCATCACATAGATAAGGTTCGAAGTTCCCGGATTAAGCTGCTTATTGTAGAAGTAACCGCCATTGATATCAACTACAGCATCATCATAAGCCCATATTGCCATGCGATAACCATCGACATCCGAAGTCTCCTCAAGAGCCTTGACCTCACCCTCACCATTGATTGTAAGATGAGAATTTCCGGTCACATTGAAAACGACAGTATAATTTCCATTAACCTGTGTCTTATTGACAATGCTATGTCCGTTAAGGTCAATGACAACATCCGTATTGCCGCTGAGAACCAGAGGATAATCTATTTCAATGTCATCAACGAGTTTCGCAGAACCACCGGTTGCAACCAATGCTTTCAACGACTCAACGTCCTTGACAAGGTCAATGTCATAATCCGGCTCATTGAAGATAGGGACGATCTCGACATTGAAGATCACCTGTGAGGTGAGGAGGTTGCCGAGGATATTGGTGCGGTAGTTGTTCTGGACAGGAGCGTTCGGCGCGGACACAGTCACAGCTTCGCCGTTGTTCGCCTTGAAAGTCGCAGCAACGTCAATGTTGTGGGACTCGCCCTGTTTGCCGACCGGGATGAGGTAGTTCATCGCAAGTCTGGTGTAGGTCTTGCCGTCGAGTGTCTTGAGGACGTCCGCCGGAATCTCGGTCTCGGTCAATGAAACTTCGACTTTATCCTTTCCTTCTTCAGCGAAGGTGTCGAATGTCTTTGCCGCCTCAGATGCCGTAAATGAGCTGACTGCCGGGTTGAAGCCTGCCTTCATTGCGTCAGCATAGTCTGCGGTCGCGAAGTTCACCTGCGCGAAAGGACGGTAAAGTTTGATGGTTTCTGTCAATGCCCCATTGACTTTCAATTCTTTACGTGTAGCATAGAATGCGTCACGCTTCTCGTCATTGGCACCAGTAGTGTAGTTCTTCACCTTGATGCTCTTCAGGTCGGTGACATCATAAGGTGCACCTTCGGCCTGAGCCCAGAACACGAAATTGTAGGTCTTGCCCTTTACGAGGCTGAACTTCACCTGAGTTTTCAGGTCGGTGAATGTGGCAGTCTTGTCGAGGTCTCTAAGATGAGTTTTATCAGCATCGTTCTCGTAAACTGACACATAGAGGTTCTTGGCCGTCTGACCGTCACCAAGCGCCTTGGTCGCCATTTCGCCCGGCAATGCAGCCGTAAACGTAACGTCAACCATCTGTCCGTCAGGGGTTTCCGCCACCTGTTCCTTATTACAGCCAACTGCGAGCAATGTCAATGCAGCCGCTGCCAAGTATTTTAATGTTTTCATAATGGTTATCGAATTAATTTCTGTCAATGTAATCTTCACGGATTACTTATATCTGTTTTTATCAGAAATTGGAAATAACGTTTAATTCAAATAAACTTTTTTACCGTCAACATTAACAGTAATCTTATTATTTTCTGCGGTAGCAGGATCATCCACCTGCCAAAGACCTCCATTGATTTCAGGGAATGCTCCAGAAACCGTACACTTATCGATATTAACGGTATATTGCAACACTGTAACGACGCCTTCTGATGTTGTGCTGGTTCCCTTAATGTTTATTGCAGGCTTATTTGAAACTGTAGAAATAAACTTACAGCCTTGAATATTCACTGTTATAAGTGGATTCCCTTCATTAAATACATTTAGGAATTTGCCCTTACCTTCGAAAGTACAATCTATGTAGTCAACGTCTTTACCATAAACCCACATGTTATAGTCAGAAGCCTCCTGAATAAAGTGACATTTCTTATAAATCTCTTTCCCATAAGAAAAATGCTTTCCTGTAAATGTACATCCTTCGAAAAGAAGATTCCCACTGTTCTGAAATCCATAATAGTCACTTTGGCCATTAAGGATTTTAATATTTTTGAATGATACGTTTGTATAAGTTCTATTCTTATGCACCATATCCAACACTGTCTCATCACCCCCACCGATGATTGTAACACCATCTGCAATTGTGGACGGCATATCATACGTACCCGCTGCCAACACTACTGTCGCATTTGCAGTTGCAATTGCAGTATTAAAAGCCTCCTGAGTTGATACAGCAGGAATCGCCTCGACTTTCCAAGCCTTTTTGCCTTCGTAAGTTGTCTCTACTGCTTTGTAGCCATCAGCAACAAATGACGTAACTTTGCCATGACATTCATTTACCTCTGCTGGATTAAATCCGACAAAAATTCCACCTTTCACGCTAAAGCAGCTCTCGTTTTCGATATAATCATTCTGGTTTAAGACAAACTTACTCGCATCAGCTTCAAATACACCGCCATTAATTTCAACAATACCTCCACCATAATAGAGAGGTTCTACTTTTCCACCAATGGTAATTGTACGACCTGTCTTATTTCCAGCCTGCACATATATACATGAGTTGCCATTATTACTATAATAGTAACCATCATTAATTACAACCTTGCCACCATCCTGAACGAATACTGCAGCATTTGCTTCTCCAACAGGACCTTCGCATAATACCTTGCCGCTGCCATTGATTGTTAGACTTCCTCTGACGTCTAAAGCGGTACCTTTTTCATTCTTGAATGTGTAACCATTCAAATCAAGACTGCTAACCTTATTCATTTTTATGACAACTCCTGACGACTTAGAAGCAGAATAGTCTTCCGTAAGAGTTACAGCACCACCTTCCTGCAGAGCCGAACTAACTGAATCATAAATCCGATCACCGTTATTTTCAAACTTTTCATCAATAGTTATATTCCACACGCCTTCGACATTAAGTAAATCACCTAAAATATTTGTTCGATAATTCACTTGTACTGGAGCATTTGGCACAGAAATTTTGGTTGTTCTTCCATTGCTCAAAGTAATTGTCGCAGAGGCATCTATAAGAATATTATCATTTTCCTTGTTCGCAAAAACATACGCTGTTGCCAAATAGTCATACTCGGTTTTGTCGGGTTCTTTACCAATAACCAACTTCTCTTTCGAAACCACTGCATTGTTAGCGTATGTTATGCTTCCTTCCCCTTCAGAAGTTTTCCAAAAAGGATGGAAAATATCTGGTACTTTTGATAATGTGACAGAGGACGATGTAGCCTGAAGAGCATCTGAACGGTCCAATGCTTTCGCCCCAAAATTAATTTGTGCCAAAGCACGATACAACTTTATATGACCTGAATAAGATTCGCTTGCAGTCTCACCTTCCCTAAACCAATAAAACGCATCCATTTTAGGATCATTCGCTTTAACTTTGTCCGTATTCATTTTCACGGCCCTCAAATCAGACGTATCATAGTATCCTGTACCCTTTGACTGTGCCCAGAACGCATAAGAGTATCTCTGACCTTTAACTAAGTTAACTTTAACTGTAGCCTTTTTATCAACAACAGGAACGACCTGTGTCAGTTCTGGGACTGGAGTATTTACAAAATGTTTTTTCTCATCTTTGGTCTTACTTGTTAAAAATACCTGAAATACAAGTTCATCTACCTGAGCGGCATCAGAAAGACCTTTTGTAGTAATTGTCGTCTCCGGCACATCCACGTTGAATGTCATTTCGACAGTTTCTCCGTCACCAGAAGCGACCTGCTCTTTCGCGCAGGCACCTGCCAGCACAGCCATTGCTGCGATAGCGAAAGTTTTGAATAAATTCTTGTTCATAGTTTTATTGATTATTTAATTTATATATTTCGTTTAAGATATTGTATATCACTTGATTATAATATTGAACTCACCTTCGAAGTCAGGGTCGATGGCGACGCCGCCGCCGGTATCCTGCATGAGGAAGCTGCCCTTGACGGTGGTCAACATGCTTCGCTTGATAGGGACCTCGATCGGATTGGTCATGGAGAGGCGGGTGCCTTCTTCGTCGAACAGGCCTACCGCTACCATGACGCTGGACTCCTTGCCGTTCACGAGGACGTAATCGAAGCCGAGCCGGGCATTGTGATCATCTATCAATGTTATGTCCGAACGGAACTGGATGCCGAGGCTCGAGTCGTTCGGCTTGTCGTCCCACATGTTGAACTTGGACGGCATGTAGCCGGTGTAGTAGAAGACGACATTGTACTTCTTCAGATCGACTATCGGCGACTTGCTGTCCCCGTCGCCCTTGGTGTCGTCAGGAGCCTTGGTATCATCATCGGCATCCTCCGCACTCTTTGTGAGGTCGCCGGACACCTTGTCCTCGTTTTCCTTCTTCTTGTTCATCTCGGTGATTACCTTGGTTATGAACTCCTGGAGGTCAGTCGTTATGAATTCGAACTTGGCGAGCGGACGTTCCATATTTATGGTGCCGCTGACCGGAGGAAGCATCGAGCCGTAACGCGTGACAGTCAGTTCATTGTGCCCGACGAAAGCATCGCGGAAATCATTGTTTCCCTCGTGCTCGCCCCTCATGGTAATCTCGCGGAAACTCCTTGTGTCATAGAAATAATCCGCTGCAGTCCCCTTCTCGACGAAATCGGTCCAGACGTAGAACATATAAGTACCTTCGTCAATGTTGATGGTGACTTCATGGTTCAGGTCGGAGACATCCTCCTTGGTGAAAGTGAAGCGCTTGTACGGAACCTCGTCATAACCGCCGTTGCTCAGTTTTCTGTAAGCCTCTATGACATAGCGGATTTCGTAGTCCTTGCCGTCCTTGGAGACTCTGGTTCCCTGATTCAAGTCCATGACAAGGAACTGAGGCAATGCAGTATTGAAATCAAGTTTGAGCGTGGCATTGGCAGGAAGCTCTTCCGGCCATTCGTGGACCGCGCAGGATGCAGCTGAAAGCATCACCGCCAGAATTGCGGCCAATATTTTAACAGTCCTGTCTTTCATCGTTCCTCCCTCCTTTTCTTAAGGTCGAAACTGTATGAAAATGATACTGCCGCGTGGTCGATTCCTACGAATGTAGTGTGACCGTTGGTGGCTTTCGGACCATTTTTCTCGTTGTAGAATTTGTCGTAATAGACATCATAGACTCCGGCGCCGATGGAGAATTCGACATTCCATCTCGGATGGCGCTTGGACAGAGGCATCCTGTATCCAGCTGCAAGGCCGCCGCCCCACAGAGGTCTGTCTCCGTCATATGTCTGGATACGCCAGTCACCTTTGGTGGCGTAGTTGAAGTATGCTGTTCCGAAGTGCGCTCCCACGAAGAGGCCGTCAGGCTTGCTGAACCACCAGCGCAGTTCAGGCTGTACGGCAAATGTCCTGAATTTCAGTTCGCGGCTGAAGTAGTCCACCGCAGAGTAGTAGATAGGGAGCTGAAAAGAAAGATGAGGCGTAATGTCGATTTCGACTGCGACATTGGATATGAACATCGCCCATCCGATGGCATTGGTCTTAATGTATAGTTTTCGTGTCCACTCCTGCAGAGGTATCGTCTCCGGCAGCCGCAGCATCGGCACGGCCAGGCTGTCGTCCAAAGGCGGGAATTCATTTGCCGGCTGCACATCGGAGTCCGCGATTTCAGGCAGATCCAGCTTGGGATTCTCGACGCCGACCTCCACGATTACCGTGAACGCCCTTAGCTCCGGGAACAGATGCTCGTTCATATACCTCCATGGCTTTCCGCCTGCAAGTCGCTACAGTTCAGCCTTCAGCACCTTGTCATTGTCCACATTGGCGATAAGGTCCAACACCTCATTCTTTTCTTTCATGTCGGACTCTGCCACGAGCTGTGCAAGTCCTGCCCAGTCTTCACTGACGGTCTGTACATGAATGATGGACTCCGGAAAGTCGATATAGCGTTTGAGATAAGCGGTGAGTGTAGAACTTCTTTTGGCAGCCAACTTTTCGTTTATGGCCAATGTTCCTTCAGGAGAAGCTCCCGCGTGGTAGTTTACAGTGAGGATGTCGAAGGCGGAAGACTGTGACTTGAAGTCGTTTACACGGTCAATGAATGCCTTGGCTCTTTCTTGATTATGTTTGTAGGAAGCGTCGAACGAAGAATAACCCTGGCGGAAATAAATCCTCAGAGTGTCTGACATCTGCTGCGCACTAACGTTGGCACAGACCAAAGCCAAAACAATGGTTATTAGTCGTTTCATAATAATGGTAATAGTGTTCCCCGAATATGAGGTTATAATGGTCAGACTCGGAAACTCAGTTTTTATTATCGGTGCGAATATATCAAAAAATAGAATACATTGTAACTATTTAATCGAAAATTTATCCAAAAATACCAAAAATTCGACCTTTTGACATTAAAATCAACCGAAAGTGATTAGAAATGAACCAAAATGAACCAAATTCAGAGTAAATTGAGCCCAGACATTGACCGTCTATCTGGCGAGGAAGAGATTCCGCGCCGGAAGGGCGGAAGAATAACGGGAGCGCAGGTCGCGGAAGAGGGCGGCAGTCTGACGGGTGAAGCCCGGACCTTTCCAAGTACTTGTGTTAGTGACCATTATCCAGCATTCACCGTCCGGATAATACTTTATCAATGCACTCGTTCCGGACAGTGTTCCAGTCCTGGTCCACTCCCCTGTCGGCTTGGTGTCATTCCAGCCGAGAGAATAAGTCTGTTCATCGAACCACTGGGTCATATCGGCCACACTTTGGGCGGAGATGATGTCCGGAATTTCCGGTCTGCCGTCAATGGATGCCACGAAACGTGCGAGTTCAGGTACGGAAGTCACCCAGCCGCCTGCTCCGGAAAGTGCTCTGACATCACTGCCGCCATAGCAGCGCTCCACCATTTTGCCGCTGTTGTTGTATTCCTCCACAAGACAGGTGTCCGCACCATTGTAGTAACGGACTTCATTCGGGAGCCTGTCCTCGTAATAGTTGCCGCCGATATGCATATCATAGCAGCCTGCCCTGTAAAGCACACTGTCCCTCATAAAGGTCTCATAGTCAATGCCTGAGACTTTCTCGACAATCATACTGAGAAGGAGATAGCCGAAGTTGGAATAATACTGGGAAGTGCCCGGCGCGAAACGGAGACGACGCTTCAGCTGCGTTTTCATCAATGTCTCATGGTCCGGAGGGGTATCCAGATGGTTCTGCATCATAATAGTCCTCGTGGAGAACATCGGGTCGCCTCCGTAGGAAGTGAAACCGCCCTTATGACGCAGCAGGTCCTCAACGGTGATCTTGTAGTAGTTCTTGTCCTTTATAATAGAGGTATATAATGAGTCGTTCAGAATGCCGCGCGGGCCGAAGACGGTATCGGCCAATGTAAGTTTGCCTCTTTCCTGCAGCATCATTATTCCGGTGGCGGTCAGCAGTTTGGAAACGGAAGCCACCCGCATGATATTGGTCGGGGACATCTGCACCCCGGCTTCTTCATCGGCCCAGCCGTAGCCTTTCGCATACAGGAGCGAATCGCCACGCATAATCGCGAGTGAAGCGCCACGCAGACGCCATTGACGCATATAGGAAGCAATACGCGAATCCAGACCGGAGAGAGAGGATGTGTCTGACAATTCATTTGACAGGGTCTCATTCAGACAGACAGGCTCAGGCGCCGGCAAATCACTCGCCTTCCCCGTGGAAGACAATGATACACAAAGTCCTACGGTCAATGTCACCAACGCCAATCCTGCTGCTATTCTGAATTTCCTTCCCGTCATTATTCAGTTTCTCCCTTTATGCCTCCCGGCAAATCATCTATAAGTTTCGCCCTATGGCAAAAGTCAATAATCATATCGGCAGTTCCGTCAATCCCGAGAACCGACGAATCTACGCAGAGGTCATAATTGGAAGCGACGCCCCAGTTGCCGAAAGTGAAGTAATTGTAATAGGTCTCCCTGGTCCTGTCCTTCTTCTGCATCAGTGACTCCGCCTGCTCGGGGGTAATGCCCATACGCTCTGCAACTCGCTTGATGCGGACTTCGTCAGAAGCGGATATGAATACGTCAAGACATGGACGGTCACGGAGGATGTAATCTGCGCAACGGCCGATGAAAATGGCAGAGCCCTTGTCCGCGATGGAGCGTATGACATTGCTCTGGATGACGAACAACTGGTTGTCACTCACGTAGTTGTCTGCCGAACCGAAGCGTCCGACATCCACGATGAAGCTGGACAATGCGAGGAGATTTCTCTTCTCGTCACTCTTGGCAAACAGTTCTTTGCTGAAGCCGCTCTGCTCCGCTGCCTTGGAAATGAGTTCCTGGTCATAGACAGGGATGCCGAGTTTCTTGCCCAAAGCCAAGGCTACCAGTTTTCCGCCACTTCCGAACTGGCGTCCGACATTGATTATCAATTTCTTGTCTTCCATAATCAAGCCTCCTTAAATTTCATTTTACTTCCTAAAATGTCCGGGTCGTCACCGTCATTGAGTTTACGGAATTTGCGGAAAAGCGCTGCCAGCAATATGGCAGCCATTATGATGGACAACGTGTCTGCAATCGGAAAACTCATCCAGACTCCTTTATGCCCGAAGAACACCGGCAGGAAATAAATCAGCGGCACGAGGAAAAGGAGCTGCCGGCACAATGACAGGAAAATGGACTTGTGCACCATGCCCAGACTCTGGAAGAAATTGGTGGTCGCCATCTGGAATCCCACGAGCGGAAAGGCGAGGTTTATCATCCTCAATCCCTTGTCGGCCAATGCTTTGAGTTCCGGATCACTGGTAAACAGTGATATCGCGATATCCGGGCAGAGTTCCGAAACCAGAAAGCCGAAGCATGTCACTGACGTGGTACAGATCACGGTAAGTTTGAACACCCGTCTCACTCTGCTGTATTTTCTCGCTCCGAAATTATAGCCTGCAATAGGCTGCATTCCCTGGTTGAAACCCATATTGACCATAATGAACAGGAACGAGATACGGTTCACGATTCCGTACGCGCCGATGGCAAGATCCCCTCCGTATTTGAGCAGCTGCTGATTGATGAAGAGAGTGACGATGCAGGCCGCCGAATTCATCAGGAACGGTCCCATGCCTATGGTCAATGAATCTTTGGCGATTCTCAGATCCAGCTTGTAATCTCTCAGCCGCTTAGGGATGTGGAGATAGTTGCGTTCATCGAGGAAGTACTTGAATGTGTACAACATTGCCAAGAGCTGGCAGAGCACGGTAGCCAAGGCGGCGCCCTTTATGCCCATATCCAGGACGAATATGAATATCAGGTCCAGGATCGTGTTGGATACGACCGTGAAAATGGTAAGCCCCATCGCCAACTTCGGATTGCCCGAAGCGCGTATCATATTGTTCAATCCGAAATACAGATGTGTGATCACATTGCCTATGAGGATGATCACCATATAGTCCCGTGCGAAAGGCAATGTGTTCTCGCTGGCGCCGAAGAACCCGAGAATAGGGTCCAGAAATGCCAGGGATACCAATGTGAATGACAGACCTATCAGCACATTGAGCACAATTTCATTGACCAGAACCTTGCGGGAAGCCTCGTAGTTGCGCTGGCCGAGCAACATTGACAATATCGTCGATGCGCCGACGCCCACGAGCGTTCCGAGTGCCGTGGAAAGGTTCATGAACGGGAATGTGACGGCAAGGCCTGAGATGGCATACTTGCCGACATCCTTTATATGGCCGATGCAGATGCTGTCGACCATATTATACAGAGAAGATGCAGTCATGGCTATAATAGCCGGGACTGCATACTGCATAAGCAAATCGCGTATTCTCTTATCTCCAAGTTCTGTAGGAACAGTTCCTGAAACAGCCATTCAATTCCTCCTGCTATTCTTTCGGTTTATCGACGATTTCGATTTCAAATACGAGCGGCGCATATGCCGGGATAGTGTTTCCGCTTCCGCTGTAGTCATAGCCGTATGCGGAGAAGAACATGCCCACGCCTTTTTCGTGCTTGCGCATCTGCCACAGGGTCTTGGAGAATCCGTTGATGACGGAGGAGCCGTCCGATGAGCTGCTTGAATACAACTTTATATCCGTGAAGTTCTCTCCCCAGGAGATTTTCACCGGAGCATATGTACTCGATGAGCTGTAGATATTATAGAACTTGGCGGTGTCCTTGATGGTCGTGTCGAACACCTGCCTGTTCAGCAATCTTCCTGTATAGTTTATGTAAATGCTTGTGTCAGAAGGGAATGAAACAGTGTCATCCGGTGCTTTCGTCTGCTTGTAGTAGAAGCCCCAGGACAATGAATCGACTCCGCCCAGATACTTCGCGCCATAGATCTGCATGCTGTCGATCTGGGATTTCAATATGTCCTCAGTGATGCCTGCGAGAGTGAGTTCATATACCGCCGAGGAATTGTCGTTCGAATGCTTGAGATAGTCGGCCGGAGTCTTGTATCTTGTCGTGGTCATGAGCCAGGACGGGATGAGCGCACGTCTTGTGCCTCCTACCCTCATTCCTTTCAGCATGTCCTCCACGCCGACCGGAAGGCTGTTGCTGTATGTAGGCCAGGACGATGTTCCGTAATAATGGGACTTCTCGTATTTGCCGAGCTGCTGTGCGAGTTTCTTGCTGTTGGTGGTAGTGATGTTGCCGTCCATGTCCCTTACGGTGCAATGTACCATCACGTATTTCTGCGAGTTGAAGACTTCTCCGTCACCGGCTTTGTCGTCCAATATATATATTCCAAGTTCCGTCTTGGTCGCTTCGGGATGTTTCTGGCTGACCCAGGCCTCCACATAGCGTTCTTCATCTTCGAAAGGCAGAGTCTTCTCCGATTTAGCACAACCGGTGAAAACGAAAGCCGCGGCGAATGCGCTTGCCGCAATGAGTTCTACAATTCTTATATTATTCATTTTCAATATATTATCTGTTTAATCATTCGTTATCGACTCTACCCAGATGCGATAGACCAAGGCGGAGTTTGCAGGAATCGTGCCTAACTCGCGTTTGCCGAAGCCATATTTTCCTGAAAAAAGTATATAACATTCCTGGCCGGCCTTTACGCCCTCCAAGCCATATTTCAGTCCTTTCACGAAGCCTGACTCACTGAGTTTCACTGTCTTGACCCCGAAAACCGAGTCGTCGGAGAGTGTCCAGCCGGAGCCTTTGGCCACTTCTTCACTGTTGGTGGCGAACATGTCGGAAGCATTGACGGAAGTGCCGGAAAGCACATATCCCGCATAATGGAATGAGACTGTCCCATTGACGGAAAGGCTGTCGCCGTCGCCGGGAACCACCACAAGCCTGGTTACACCTTTATTATATACTACATACGCGGTGTCCACTGACTTCAATGTGGAGTTCACAAAAGACTCTATGTTCTGCTCCTGTCTGGAATACCTCAGTTTCACTTCCTCCTTGGAGCAAGCGAAGGCCATGACGAGTGCAATGAGCGCGACCAATAATTTATCTGCTTTCATAATCTCCTGATTTAAAGTACTCTGACGTCACCTTCAGCAGGTATTTCTCAGCCTGTGACGGTGATGATATGTCAGCGGGATTCCCGTCATTGGCCTTAAAGAAAAGCCGTCCGCCGGAAGCGTTCTCATGGCCGCCGCCGTGGAAATAGGCTTTAGAGCATCCGACTGCCGAGAAGCCTTTCTTGGACCTGATGGATACGCGGAAGAAGCCGGCATCATCCTGCTTGAGGAAAATGCTCATCTTCACGGATGCGATGCGGAGCGGCTCGTTCACAAGGCCTTCCGTCTCACCTTCCGATATGTTGAATTCTGATGCAATCTCTTCTGTCAGAATCATATACGCCACACCGTAATCGGTGAGTTTCATATTCCGGTACAGCATATAGCCCCACAGCCGCACGCGTTTTTCGGTTCCGCTCTGGTACAAGTTCGAGAGTATCGCGTCCCTGTCCACGCCGACGCCCAGGATGGCTGATGCCATGGTCAATGTAGAGGGATACACGGAGTTCGCGAAGTTGTTCGTGTCCGTGGTCATTCCGGTCATGAGTGATGTGGCCGAAACTGCCGGAACAAGAGACGCATCTGCGTGGATGTCAGGCATTGACATGAGGACATTGAACAGAAGTTCGCAGGCTGAAGAGACCGCCGTCTCGGAGAATACGACATCGAAGGATTCGGCTTCCGGGGCGAGATGATGGTCAATGAGGACTTTCTTGCACCTGGCTGCGCGAAGCATCGGTTCGAGGTCTCCCGTGCGTGTGAACGAGTTGCAGTCCAGACAGAAAATCAGGTCGGTTTCAGCTATGCGTTCACGTGCGGAATCACTGTCAGAGGGCAACTGAAGCACGTTTTCCTCCGGTGTGCCGCTGAGCATGAAGGTCAATGTCTCAGGAAGCGGGTCGGAGTAGATGACCACGGCGTCTTTGTCTCTGGACAGGAGATAGTGCAGCATCGCCAATGTACTGCCTACCGCATCTCCGTCAGGACGGATATGAGCCACGATGGACACTTTCCCGGCGTCCCGGACCAATGTTTCGAGCCTTTCCACTGCCTTCGTGTCGATATTTACTGTATTTCCGTTCATCTGCCGCTTTCTTATACCTGATTGTTCCGGATGCAAATTTACAAATTATATTGCATTTCATAAATCAATTTCATAACTTTGTCGAGTATGAGAATTTGCGGGCGGCAGTGAAAATCGCCGCTGAAGTTCCAGCCACGTTTATACACGTTTATAATTGATATTATAAAACTCAAAACATAAAATGAAAGGAATAGTTAAAAAGATCGTCAGCGTACTGCTGCTCTTTGTTATTGCCGGACTCGTGTATGCATGCATCAAGAGTATTATGGAGCCTATCAATTTCAACAAGCAGAAGGCTTACCGTGAGACTGTCGGTATCCAGAGAATGAAGGATGTCCGCACTCTTCAGGAGGCATTCAAGTCTGTTTCAGGCCACTTTACCGCATCTGCTGACTCCCTCGTGGATTTCTACAAGAACGGCAAGATGGAAGTGATCATGCAGATCGGTTCAAATGACGACTCTCTTGCAGTTGCAACTACTGAGAAACTCAAGAAGTCACGTAGAGGCATCACCCCTGAACAGATGTATGAACTCTACAAGAAAGGTGAGCACCTCGTATTCTCCATCTCAAGCAAAGTGGATGTGAAGGATACACTTTTCAACACAAGAAACGATTTCAACATTGATTCTCTCAAATACATTCCTTTCTCACAGGGCGACACCATCCAGATGGAGTCCGTCATCAAGGAAGTATCAGGTGTGAAGGTTCCTCTCTTCGAGGCGAGAATGCCTTACAAGTCTCTTCTCAAAGGTCTTGACAACCAGCTCAGAATCAATCTCGATGCTGACCGCAAGGCTATGAACCGTTACGAGGGACTTCAGGTAGGTAGCGTTTCAGCACCTAACAACAACGCCGGCAACTGGGAGTAGTCCGTCGGGACTCACTCACTTCATATAAGAATATGAGCCAGACGAATAATATAGAAAGCAGAATATCCATTCAAGTAGCCTTGAGTGGATATTCTTTTAAGATACAGGACAATGAGGGTGAACACTCGTCGGGCTGGCTTACGCCTGACAGGATCTTCACGACTCCCGAGTTCCAGAAGAGATATGACGCGGTGAAGATTTCGCTTCTGACACCGAAAGTGGCCTTGATTCCGGAGCAGTTCTTCAATCCGATGGAGCTAAGGCAGATGCTTGGCGACGTTGTCAGACTGGGGGAAAATGATGCTGTCGAGTTTGTCAGGATGCCGGAAAGGGCTTCAGTACTGGTATTCTCGAACAATGTGGGAGAAACATTGTCAAGGATGATTTCCCAGACGGTATTTACTACAGACGGGTATCAGGCAAGGATTCTGCCGGAGATGTACTACATCCTGGAGACGCTGGACAAGTGCAGTGACTACAACAAGATCGTGGCATCTTACGCTGACGGATATCTGCACCTGGCTGTGGCACAGGGAAAGTCCCTGCAAATCGCAAATACCTTCAGGGCAGTGGATTTCACGACGGCCGAGTACTTCATTTTCAATACATTGAAAAAACTTCAGTTGAATCCTGAGATATCGACCATCTGCTTCAGGACTCCGGTTTCTGACGAGGAGGAAATGTCATTGTACCGATATTTCAAATCAGTGGAACAGATATGAGAATTATAGGTGGTGCGCTGAAGGGCAGGAACATCGTCACTCCTCCTGATTTCAAGGCAAGGCCGACGACTGATTTCGCCAAGGAGGCGCTTTTCAATATTCTCGACAATGAGTTCGAGTTCGAGGGGCTGAGCGTGCTTGACCTGTTCAGCGGCACGGGCTCGATTTCCTATGAGTTCGCATCACGTGGCGCTGGCCATGTGTGGTCAGTGGAGATGAATATGCAGTATTCCTCTTTTGTCAAGGAGCAGGCAAGGAAGCTGGGCCTGAAGAATCTGACTGCAGTCCATCACAATGTGTTCGATTTCATTCCCATCTGCAGGGAGAAGTTCGACATCGTGTTCGCCGACCCGCCTTATGCGCTGGAAGGGCTGGAGACGATTCCTGACAAGGTGCTGGATGCCGGATTGGTATATCCTGAGAGATATCTAATTCTGGAGCACGGGGACGAGCACTCGTTCAAGGAGCACCCCGCTTTCGTAAAGGAGAAGGTTTACGGCCGCGTCCACTTCAGTTTCTTCGAGCCGGTCAATAATCTGCCCAAGTAAAACGTCAGGCACAAGCCCGGCGGGCAGAGTGGGCGGAGCCGGCATTGGCTCCCGAAAAGGGAGGGGACCCACGATAGTGGGGAGGACCGGCGCAGTCCAGCTCTGCCCGCCGGGCTTACGATGAAGCATTTTCTGCCTCTTACGAAATAAAAACAGAACAGCCCGGAAGGTTCCGAGCTGTTTTGTCTATATGTAGATATGATGCGCTAGAGAACGCTCATAACCGCTTCTGCGATAGAATTGAGCTTGGTATCCACGCTGTCCGCACGGCTTGCAAGAATACAAGGAGCAGTAGTTCCTACGAGCATTCCTGCCTGGCGCACGCCTGTAGAAAGCTTGGAATTCGTCTTCCAGAACACGTTTGCAGACTCGATGTTAGGGAATACGAGGCAGTCAGCGTCACCTGCTACAGGGCTGACAAGCTTCTTGATCTCAACAGATTCCTTGTCGATAGCCACGTCGAGTGCGAGAGGACCGTCAGCGATGCAGCCCTTGATCTGTCCGCGCTCTACCATCTTGGCCAATGCAGCAGCTTCCATACAAGCCGGCATTGAATCGAGAACCTGCTCAGAAGCTGCGACAAACGCAACCTTCGGCTTCGCGATGCCGAATGACTTGGCAACTTTCACGATATAGTTCGTGAGTTTCATCTTCTGACGCAGATCAGGAAGCGGAACCACTGCCATGTCGGTAAGGAATATGAGCTTGTGATAGTTCGGGCTGTCGATTACTCCTACGTGGCTGAGAAGGCCTTTCGGAGGAAGGAGACCGGTCTCCTTGTTAAGGATGGCGCGAAGGAACTTGTCTGTAGAGCAAAGTCCTTTCATGAGCACGTCACCTTCGCCGTCATGAACCATCTGGACTGCCTGTGCAACAGCCTTCAGCTCATCAGGATTGTCCACGATAGTGAATTTGGCTGCGTCGATACCTCTCTTGACGCAAACTTCATTGATAAGAGCGGCGTCACCTACGAGAACAGCTTTGATGAATCCGAGATCTACAGCCTGTGAAGCTGCTTCAATGGTATGCTCGTCCACTGCCCAGGCAGCGACCATCGTTTTGCAGACACCTTTTTGCTTGAGTTCTGCAAATACATCTGAGAAACTTGTGATCATATTTTTCCTCTAATTAGTTTTCCTCTTCGCTTTGAACGATGTGCATTGTATCACGTGCAATGACAATCTCTTCGTCGGTGGTGATGAGAGCCACTTTCACCTTGGAATCAGGCAATGAAATGATGGTATCCTCTCCCCATGCGACATTTGCTTCATAGTCGAATTTGAGGCCGAGATATGAGAAGTTCTCACATACTCTGCGACGCAGACGGCTGTTGTGCTCACCGATGCCTCCGGTGAAGATGATAAGGTCAACTCCGTTCATGACTGCAGCGAACTGACCGATATACTTGATAATGCCGTAAGTCAGCATCTTGAGTGCAAGCTTGGCTCTCTGGTCGCCTGAATTTGCAAGCGCGTCGAGGTCTCTGGCATCAGAAGAAGCTCCTGAAATTCCGAGGAAGCCTGATTTCTTGTTCATCACCTCGGTCATTTCGTCCGGTGTGAGGTTTTCTTTCTTCATCAGGTACGGAACCACGTTAGGGTCAATGCTGCCGCATCTTGTTCCCATGATGACGCCGTCGAGCGGAGTGAAGCCCATGGAAGTGTCCACTGACTTGCCGTTCACGATGGCAGTGATGGAGCTGCCGTTGCCGATATGGCATGTGATGATCTTGGAATTGTTGATGTCCAGGCCGGCGAACTTGGCGCCTTTCTCAGCCACGAACTGGTGGCTTGTTCCGTGTGCACCGTATTTACGGACTCTGTACTTGGTGTAATCCTCATACGGAAGACCATACATATATGCGTATGCAGGGATGGACTGATGGAATGCGGTATCGAAGGTAACCACCTGAGGCACAGAAGGAAGCACGGCCTGAACGGCTCTGATTCCGAGGATGTGCGCAGGGTTGTGGAGCGGTGCGAAGTCGCAGCAGATCTCGATTTTCTTCATCACGTCTTCGTTTACGAGGGCGCTTGATGAGAAATATTCTCCACCATGCACGATTCTGTGTCCTACGGCCTCGATGTCGTCAAGTGATTTGAGGACACCGTGCTCACTGTCGGTAAGAGCCTCGAGCACGAGCTGCATTCCGACTTTGTGGTCAGGAACCGGGAGGTCTTTCACTACCTTCTCTTTACCTGTAGCCGTGTGCTGAAGACAACCCATCTCCAGTCCGATTTTTTCTACGATACCCTTCGCAAGGACATCATAGACGTCATCGTTTTTCATATCAAGGAGCTGATACTTAATCGATGAACTTCCGCAATTGATTACAAGAATTATCATAACTATAGTTTTTGTTTCTATTTTTTCGGATTTGACGCGGCAAAGTTAAAAAGAATTCACTACTTTAGCAAGGAAATGACCGCCAACGGTCGAGTAACTGAGCGCACACCTATGACAGAAACTGCGGACATAAAGCCACTTGCATTGGCATTTACCTTCGGGGCGGCATCCGGACTGCTCCTGAGCCGTATTTCCATGCACGCCGCATATATCTCCTCCGCCACTTCCCTACTGGTCGCATTGACATTGACACTCATCACTTCAGCAGACCGCCGGCAGGCGGAAATCCTGCTGCTGTTCCTGACGTCAGGCGTTTTCTGCGCCGCGACATCGACATTGACAAGTCTCGGGGCTGTCGCCGGAAAACCGCTTTTCGCGGGCCTTGCGGCTGATTTCAGGTCAATGATTTCGTCGATTCCGTTTCCGCACGAGGGGACTGCGCCTCTTGTCAATGCCCTGCTGACGGGTGACAGGTCTTCGCTGGACAGCAGCGTCATGAACAGTTTCCGTGACAGCGGGGCGTCACACATCCTCGCACTGTCGGGGCTGCATCTCGGAATCATCTACGGCATCCTGCTCAAGGTGACTTCCATTTTCGGAAAGCATCCCATGGTAAAGGCCTTCAGGAGCCTGATTATCATATCGTTATGCGGGATATACACTTTGGCTACCGGGGCAAGTCCTTCGCTTGTGAGGGCTTTCCTTTTCATTCTTGTCAATGAAACTGCACGTCTGACTCACCGCAGCAACAATCCGCTCCGTGTGTATTGTGCTGCACTTTTCATCCAGACGGCCATCAATCCCCAGGTTATCAGTTCGACCGGGTTCCAGCTTTCCTACCTGGCGATGGCAGGCATCTTCCTGCTATATCCTGCATTGAAAAAATGGTATCCGCAGGAGGAGGCCGCTGGCGACATGCTTATCGAAAAGGGCGCCGGCCTAACAGAAAGTGACGGGCTGGAGGGCATGATGATCGACAAGGGCGCCGGCCTGACAGAAAGTGACGGGCTGGAGGGCGTGATGATCGACAAGGGCTGCTGCCGCGCGAGGCGTTGCTGGACTTCGTGGATGAAAAGAATAGTGTCGGCCGCACCGCGCAAGATCTGGGACGCGGCAGCACTGACGATTTCGTGCCAGGTATTCACCGGACCTCTCGCCTGGTGGAAATTCGGAACTTTTCCGAAGTACTTTCTGCTGACGAATCTGCTGTCGCTGCCATTGACAAGTGCAGTCATGTTATTGTCTGTCAGCACTTCAGTCCTGTTCGCCATAGGCATCTGCCCGGACTTTCTCATCTCACTTACCGACAGCAGCGCGTCCCTGCTTCTTTTCATCATGAAGGTCATCTCCAGCATGTAGGGTGGGGTGGGAAGGCAACTTCGTCCGTGAAAACCCGCCTTTGACCGGACAAGTTGTCATTTTGAGTCACTTCGTCCGTGAGAACCCGCCTTCCACCGGACAAGTTGCATTTTGATGTCACTCGTCCGTGAGAACCCGCATTTCTCCGGACAAGTTGCGGATTACAACGTGCGCAAAAAAAGGACGGCAACCGGAATCTCTCCGATTGCCATCCATAGTCCTTAAAGCTTTTATAAAGTAAGCGATTATTTGCTTGCCTCTACAGAAACTTTTCTGAATTCTTTAAAATCCTTCATAAGAGCAAGAGCAGCTTTACGTGCGCGAGCACCAGCAGCCTTATTGCCTTTCTCTACCTGAGCGTCTGCATTAGCAACGAATTCCTCGTACTCAGCTTTGATTTTCTCAACAAGTTCTTTCATTGTTACTATAGTTATTTGTTAAACATTAAGTTGCTTGATTTTGGTAATCCTTTGCAATTTATGTAAAAATCCTGAAAATGCAAGCAATTATTTAACTTTTTACAACGATTAACCCCGTACGAAACTATTTTTTAGCAGTATTGAAGCAATTCATGGCCCTGTCGATGCCGATTGTCACAAACGCCTTGACGCCATCTATGACAGAGTCACATATTTCAGGCATTTTCTCTTTCTCCTCTGCGGACATCGGACCTATCACGAAATCCACCTGTCTGCCTTTCTGGAAATCATTGCCAATGCCGATCCTGATTCTCGGATACTCCTGCGTCTCGAGGAGTTCCTGGATGTTCTTGAGTCCGTTGTGGCCGCCGTCGCTCCCCTTCTTGCGCATTCTCAATGTGCCGAAAGGAAGATTCAGGTCATCGCAGATCACGATGACGTTCTCCAGCGGAAGTTTCAGTTTATTGACCCAATATCGAACGGCATTGCCGCTGAGGTTCATATATGTGGAGGGCTTGAGGAGGGTTATGTCCCGACCTTTGAATGACACTTCGGCCACGTCTCCATAGCGCTGGGTAGTAAAAGTGGCACCTGCGGCTGAAGCCCATGCATCCAGCACCATAAATCCTACGTTGTGGCGCGTGTCCGCATACTCCGCGCCGATATTTCCAAGTCCTACTACAAGGTAATTCATACTCGTTCTCCGATTCTGTCCGCAGAAAGTTTCGCCTTGTCTGCGGCTATTGTCATTTCTTCGCGCACCAGGAAAAGTCCCCGCTTTTCCGGTTATTGTCATTTCGTCGCGCACCAGGAAAAGTCCCCGCTTTTCCGGCTATTGTCATTTAGTCGCGCACAAGAAAAAGTCCCCGCCTATCAAGAAAACAGGACGGACCGGAAAGTCGATTCCGCCCCGTCCTGTAAAGTTTATAGCTGCACGATTATGCCTCAGCTGGAGCCTCAGCTGCCGGAGCTGCCGGAGCTTCTGCGTGATGTACGCCTTCCTCCATAGCCTCGTCAAGAGCTTCCTCATACTCGATGTGAGCTGCAACCTGACGTGAAGACTTGACTGTGCAGATGATAGTTCCCTTAGGAGAAACTACATTGACATTCTCATACTTGAGGTCACCTGCTACGATTCTCTTGCCGATCTGGAGTTTGTCGATGTTGATGACAAGCTCATCAGGAAGGTCCTTCATAAGAGCGCTGACTTTCAGTTCACGAACCAGCTTGTAGAACTTACCACCGGCACGTACACCGGCTGCATGACCTGTGATGGTGATAGGAACCATGATGGAAATAGGTTTCTCCTCATTGACAGCGAGGAAATCTGCGTGAAGGCAGTTGTCCTTTACCGGGTGGTACTGAAGCTCGTGGATAACTGCATTGTATTTCTGGCCGTTGCTGAGCTCGAGGTCAACAATGTAAGATGCAGGAGTGTCGGTAAGACCTTTGAGATCTTTTTCAGTAACTGTGAAGAGAATGTTCTCTACACCTGAACCATAGATGTTGCAAGGTACGAGACCCTGTTTGCGGTACTCTTTGATGACCGCCTTGTTGCCGACCTCACGGACCTGGCCTTTCAATACGAAATGTTTCATTTCTTTAATTTGTTTAAAATGTGTTACTCAGTCTTGGTCCGGATGCCCGGACTAGACCCCATTGCACCAAAAGCTACTGCTTTTTCGCGGACCTTTCTTCAAAGACCCAAAATGCGGCGCAAATATAGCGAATTTTCCGTAAATAAAAAATTGGCGTGAAGTTTTTTAAAGAAAGTAATCATAAAAAAATTGCTATCTTTGGAGATGTGTAAAGTTTTGGACTATGGAGACGACGATTAGAAGATTCCCGATTGGGATACAGACATTTGACAAAATCATTGAGGACAATTACCTGTATATCGACAAAACCGGATATATTGATGAAA
>ERZ779649.651-NODE-651-length-24477-cov-2.372942_pt1 | contig 24477 bp, 25 predicted proteins | sample MGYA00511882_ERZ779649 | MGnify/ENA primary metagenome ERZ779649 (study PRJEB29588, sample SAMEA2157793) | human gut metagenome | biome: human gut; feature: human-associated habitat; material: faeces | place: Denmark | collected 2008/2010 ... | reverse complement strand
CAAAGCCGCGGGCGTCAAACCCCGTTGACGAGAGCGTATAGACCTCAATGTCGCGGATACTGGCGTCGTCCTCCACACACCAGATCATGGTGTCACCATCCTTTACGTAAATGTGATCTCGTCCTTATGCACGCCGGTCACAGAATAGATGACCCACTCGGCAATATTGGTAGCATGGTCGCCGATACGTTCAAAATATTTGGCTACCATAAGGATATCTGCTGCCTGCTCGCCATTTTCTGCACTCTTATTAATCATCTGGATTAAATCCTGTTTTACTTTCATAAAAAGGTCATCCACAACATCATCCTGTGCGATTACTTTCTTTGCCAGCTCCATATCGCGTTTTACAAAGGCATCAATGCTCTTGATAACCATGTCTGTGGTTTCCTTTGCCATACCCTGAATCTCTTCCGGGCTGATGATATACGGTTCATCAGACATCAGCAGTGTCATCTCGGAAATATCACCGGCATGGTCACCGATTCGCTCCATATCGGTAATCATCTTTAATGCTGCAGAAATCAGACGCAAATCTCTTGCTACCGGCTGCTGCTGCAATAAAAGCTTCATGCATAAGGATTCAATATCACGCTCCTGATGGTCGATTTCCACATCATATGCCATTGCTTCTTTGGCTTTTTCCGTATCCTGGTTTACCAGGGCAGAAACTGCCATTTCAATGGCATGCTCTATCATGCTTCCCATCTGGATTAATTCATTGTTCAACTGTTCTAGCTGTCTGTCAAAACGATTACGCATTTAACCGAACCTCCCTGTAATATAATCTTCTGTCCGTTTGTCTGTTGGAACGGAGAATAATTTTTCGGTATCTCCACTCTCTATAATCTCTCCCAATAAGAAAAATACTGTTTTATCCGATACACGGGTTGCCTGCTGCATATTATGAGTTACCATAAGTGCCGTAAGGTTGTTTTCGGCAATGATTTTGTCGGAAAGCTCAAGCACCTTTGCGGCTGTTTTCGGGTCAAGGGCGGCTGTATGCTCGTCAAGCAGGAGAAGCTTTGGCTTTTTGATTGTTGCCATAAGGAGTGTTATTGCCTGACGCTGACCGCCAGAGAGAAGTCCTACTTTTGAGGACATTCTGTCCTCAAGTCCGAGGTCGAACTCTGCAAGCATCTGACGATAACGGATTCTTTCGTCAGCCTTTACGCCCCACGAAAGTCCTCTTTTTTTGCCTCGTCTTGCGGCAATTGCGAGGTTTTCTATAATTTCCATATCGGCTACCGTGCCTGTCATCGGGTCCTGAAATACTCTGCCGAGGTACGGCGCTCTTTTATGCTCGGGCAATGCGGAAATATCCTTGCCGTCAATGAGAATCTGACCGCAGTCAACAGGCCACACGCCTGCAATTGCGTTGAGTGTTGTTGACTTGCCTGCGCCGTTACCGCCGATTACCGTACAAAAATCGCCGTCATTGAGGGTGAGATTAACTCCGCAGAGCGCCTGCTTTTCGTTTACTGTGCCTTTATTAAAGGTTTTCCATACATTCTTGATTTCAAGCATTCTTAACCCTCCTTCTGTGCGTTTTTAGCATTCATTTTTGCAACTTTCTTGAATGAAGTCTTTCTCTTTTTCTGGAGATACGGAACTGCAAGGAAGATTGCAACGATAATTGCCGTGAAGAGCTTTGTATCATCTGTCGGCATCTTGAGCCAGAGTACGATGCCCATTGCGATATAATAAAGAATACCGCCGACAATTACAAAGACCATTCTGATGATGAAATTCATGTGCTTGCGGAAAATTGCCTCACCGAGAACTTCACCGATGATTACAGCGGCAAGACCGATTACGATTGCGCCTCTGCCCATGTTGATATCCGCAAAGCCCTGATACTGAGCAAAAAGTGAACCCGAAAGTGCAACAAGTCCGTTTGAAAGTGCAAGAGCAATTACCTTTGTAAAATTGATGTTAATGCCCTGTGCCTTGCTCATTGCAGGGTTTGAACCTGTTGAACGGATTGTTGAACCCTGTTCCGTGCCGAAATACCAATACATTGCGGCAATTACAACGGCACAAATTCCAAGACCTACGAGAATTGCCATATTTATATTGCTTGCAGAAACAACAAGCGTATAGTTTCTGTAGCTGATTGGGAGGTTTGATTTTCCCATAATATTCAGGTTAATTGAATAAAGAGCAATCTGTGTGAGGATACCTGCGAGAATGTCGGGGATTCCGAGAAGCGTGTGAAGAAGTCCCGTTACAAGACCTGCCGCAAGACCTGCAAGGATTGCTACGATGATTGTTGCCCAAACGGGACAGCCGTTGATGAGCATAACTGCGGTTACTGCGCCGCCTGTTGCAAATGAACCGTCAACGCTGAGGTCGGCAAAGTTCAAAAGCTTAAAGGTGAGAAATACACCGAGTCCCATAAGTCCCCAGATTATACCCTGAGCAATATTACCCGGAAGTGCGGATAAAAAGCTCATTGGATTAAGAGAACCGAAGTAGTTTGCTAAAAAATCCATAAAAACCACCTATACATAAAATATCGGGGTGTCGCTTGCACGGCACCCCTGCCAATATTATTTTTCTGAATATGAATTATTCTGCTTTGATTTCTGTGTAACCGTCGGGAACTTTGATTCCGTATGTGTCACAACGATCTTTGATATATTCTTTTGTTACATTCGGAGCAGCCTCAACCTTCATCTTTGTGATGTCCTCGCCCTTTACAAGAATGTTGTAAGCCATTTCGCCTGTTTTTCTGCCGAGTTCGTCATAGCTGATTGAAAGTGTTGCAACACCGCAGCCCTTGCAGATGCCTTCTTCGCCGGCAACAATAGGAGTTTTTGCGGCTGTGGCAACATTGTCGATGATACCTGTGTTAGATGCCGCTGTGTTATCTGTCGGGATGTAAAGAACATCGCTCTCGTCACAGGCAGTCTTTGCAACTGCGGCAACATCGTTTGAATCTGCAAATGAATATGATTTTACAGTATAGCCTGCATCCTTGAAATAAGGAGTGATTGTATCGCACTGATACTTTGAGTTAGCCTCAGCCGAGCAGTAGAGAATTCCGACATTCTTTGCATCGGGGAAAAGCTCCTTGAGCATTGCCGCCTGCTGATCAAGCGGAGCAAGGTCAGTTGTACCCGAAACATTCATACCCGAAACGCCGTTCCAATCAGACTTGTCGAGCGCTGTGCCGTAGTCTGTGATTGAAGTACCGAGAATCGGAATATTCGGTGTTGCCGTGTATGCTGCCTGAAGTGCAGCAGTACCGTTGCCGAGAATAAGGTCATAGTTTGAAGAAACAAACTGGTTACAGATTGTGGCGCAGGTTGCGGAATCGCCCTGAGCGTTCTGCTCGTCAAACTTTACATTGTCTGCACCGAGTTTCTCAGTAAGATAATCTTTAAAGCCTTTTGTTGCGGCATCAAGAGCCTCGTGCTGAACAAGCTGACAGATACCGATATTGTAAACCTTACCGTCCGTGGCTGAATTATCTGCCTTTGAGCTTTCTGCAGAACCGCCGCATCCTGCAAATGCGAGTGACATAGAAGCCGCCGCAAGAGCAACTGCGACAATTTTTTTAGCTTTTTTCATTTTAATTTCCTCCTAAGCTTTCAGCACTTTCACGCTGTAAAGCATCATATACTTCTGCACTTTTATGCAATAAAGTGTTTTAACAACATAAATTATAATACAAAAAAACGAAATTTTCAATAGCTTTCACCAATTTTTATTGCAAATAACTGAAATAAAAGTTTGTTTTTGGTTATTTTGCCACCACATTTTCGTCACCAAGCTGATATTTGAGTTCTTTTATCATTACAGGATTGATATCAACCCACATTGACGAGGGGGCTTTCACCTTTCTTTTAGTGTCGGTAAGATAGAAAATAACAGGCGTTCTGCCGTCAAAAATGTCAAGAACACGCTTTGCACGGTTGTATTTGTCGGTATTGAGGTCATCAATACGCAAATACAACGCAGAAGGCTTTTGTGTATCATTTTTCACGGCTTGCATATGATAATTTTGCGAAAAATGTTCTGTGTTTTTTATTGCAACAGGGTTATTTTTGCAATCCTCGTTTGTACGGGCAGACGCTATGGAATCGCAGATGATTTTCGGCTCTTCGTTTTCTTTTAAATTGACGGTTCCACGGAACAGCAACGCTCCGCCTGCACCGAGGAGGGCGGAATATTTTTCATATACATTCGGGAAAATCACGATTTCAAGCATTCCGTATCTGTCCTCAGCATTGACAAAAGCCATAATCCTGTTATTTTTTGTGAGCTGGGTTTTCAGCTTTGCAACTATGCAAACAAGGTTGACTTTTTTTCCGTCAAAATACATACCGCTGTCATTATTGATTATATCGCCTGTTTTGTCGGAATGGATTGCTTTTGAAAAAGTTGTGTATTCGTCGAGCGGATGACCGCTGAGATACATTCCCGCAATTTCGTTTTCCATATGCAAAAGTTCAGAAACGGGAAATTCGGGCAAATCGGGAATTTTGGGCTTTGATGATTGAGCGTCAACCTCTGCGTCATCAAAAAACGACATCTGACCGCCCGCATTTCTTCTGCTTTCGTACTCAACATCGTCAAGAACGGTTTTACTGATTGCGAGCAATTGTCTGCGATTTGCACCGAGTCCGTCAAATGCACCGCATTTTATCAAACTTTCAATTGCTCTGCTGTTCATATTTCTGCCGTAGAGCCTTTTGCAGAAATCGAAGAAATCTTCATAAGGATTGTTTATGCGCTCCGAGATGATTTCATCTATGAAATTTCTGCCGAGATTTTTAACGGCAAGAAGTCCGTAACGGATATCGTTTCCGCTGACTGTAAAATGAAGATTGCTTTCGTTGACATTAGGCGGTAATACACGGATTCCGAGCCGTTTGCACTCAGTGATATATGACGCAAGTTTATTTTGATTATCAAGAACACTTGAAAGCAGAGCCGCCATATATTCGCGGGGATAGTGGCATTTGAGCCATGCAGTTTTGTAGGAAATGTTGGCATATGCCGCAGCATGGGATTTGTTGAAAGCGTAGTGTGCAAAGCTTTCCATTTCATCATAAACGGAAATTGCCGTTTTTTCATCAACCCCACGGCGAATGCATCCTTCAACTATGATATTTCCGTCATCATCAGTAAGACCGTGAATGAATATTTCACGCTCCGACTCCATTACGGCAAGTTTTTTCTTGCTCATTGCACGGCGCACTATGTCTGCTCTGCCGAGACTGTAGCCTGCAAGCGTTCTGAAAATCTGCATAACCTGTTCCTGATAAATTATACAACCGCTTGTAACTCCGAGAATTTCCTTTAAAAGCGGATGTTTGTAACGAATATGCGACGGATTGTGACGACAGTCAATATAAACGGGAATGCTGTCCATAGGTCCGGGACGATAGAGTGCCGTAACGGCTATAAGATCCTCAATTCGCTCCGGTTTTAGCTGAGTGAGAACATTTTTCATTCCTTGGCTTTCAAACTGAAACACACCCTCCGTGTATCCTTTTGAAAACATTTCAAAAACTTTTTTATCGTTTTCATCAACCATATCGGGATTATAGTCGGGATTTTTATGTTTTATCTGCTTTTCTGCATCATTGATTACGGTTAAGTTTCTGAGTCCGAGGAAGTCCATTTTTAAAAGGCCGAGTTCTTCAAGTGCCGTCATGGTGAACTGTGTTACAACATTATCGTCATTTTTTGACAGCGGAACATAGTCGCTGACGGGCTTGTCGGTGATTACAACACCTGCGGCGTGCATTGTTGCGTGACGGGGCATTCCCTCAATGCTCATTGCAACATCAAGCAGTTTTTTTATCTGCGGATCGTTATTGCAGCGACTTCTCAAATTGGGACTCAGTTTCAGCGCTTCCTCGATTGTCATATCATGTTCCATAGGAACAAGCTTTGCAACAGAATCTACTGTCGCATACGGAATTTCAAGCACCCTTCCGACATCTCGGATTGCACCTCTTGCCGCCATTGTACCGAACGAAATTATCTGTGCAACATGATCTTCGCCGTATTTACGCACAACATAGTCGATAACCTCTCCCCTGCGTTCCTTACAAAAATCGACATCAAAATCGGGCATACTGACTCTTTCGGGATTGAGAAATCTTTCAAAAAGAAGATTGTACTTTATCGGATCGATTGCGGTTATGCCTATGCAGTAGGCACAAAGTGAGCCTGCCCCCGAGCCTCTGCCGGGTCCGACAGGAATTTGGCATGATTTTGCATAGCTTACAAAGTCATTTACAATGAGGTAGTAATCTACAAAACCCATTTGCGACACCGTGTTGATTTCATATTCAAGTCGGTCAATCAGAGATTGGTCTGGATTCTCACCATAATGTTTATAAAGCCCCTCATAGCATTTTCTTCTGAAATAATGCAGATGATCTTCATTATTAGGAACATCAAATCTCGGAAGCTTGCGTACACCGAATTCAAAATCCACATTGCACATATCGGCAATTTTCTGTGTATTGTCGATTGCTTCGGGGTAACTTGCAAATACCTCACGCATTTCATCTTCTGTTTTAAGATAAAATTCCGAAGTTTTGAACTCCATTCTGTCGCTGTCATTGACTGTTCGGTTGGTCTGAATACAGAGAAGAATATTGTGAACCGTGCTGTCCTGTTTTTCGATATAGTGACAATCGTTTGTTGCAACAATGTCAACACCGATTTCACGGGCAATTTTTATAAGGCTTGGAATTATCCTTTTCTGTTCCTCAATTCCGTGGTCTTGAAGCTCTATAAAAAAGTTCTCACTCCCGAATATATCACGGTAAAATTCTGCCTTTGACTTTGCACCGGCATAATCACCGTCAAGGAGCTTTTGAGGAATTTCACCTGCCAAACAGGCAGAGAGGCAAACTAAGCCCTCATGATACTCGGCAAGGAGTTCATCATCAATCCTCGGCTTTGTATAGAATCCCTCCGTAAAACCCTTTGATACAAGCTTGATAAGATTCTGATAGCCTGTATGATTTTTGCAGAGCAGAACCATATGATAGTATTTTCCGTAGGATGAGGTCTTGTCAAAACGGCTTTGCGGTGCAACATACACTTCACAGCCGATTATCGGCTTTATACCCTGTTTTTTGCATTCCTTATAAAAATCGACTGCACCGTACATTACACCGTGGTCGGTGATTGCGAGTGCAGTCATTCCTTTTTCTTTTGCGGCTTTTGCAAGTCTGCTCAGACGGCAGGCACCGTCAAGCAGACTGTATTCTGTATGAAGATGTAAATGTGTAAATGCCATTTTACTCACCTGTTGCTTTTGCCTTTATTTCACCGTCTGAAAAACGGAGTGTAAATTCATCTCCGCTTTTCAGCATTTTTGCGGAATTTACCGCCTTACCGTCTTTTTCGGCAATTGAATAACCTCTTGAAAGAATTTTAACGGGGTTGAGTCCTTCAAGTTTTGCGGCTGTCTTTGTGATGTCGGCAGCCTTTTTATTTATTGTTTCCTGAACAAAATGCTGTATTTTCGTTTTGCAAAGTTCAAAAGATTTTTCATATTCAAAAATTCTCTGTTGTGGTGATACTACGGAAAGTCTTGTTTTTAATTCCGTAAGAGCATTATATTCCTGTCTTAATTTCAATGTTGCCATTGACGAAACATACTGCTTTTGCGATTTATAGTAATCAACAAGCTCCGCAGTATCGGGAACTGCAAGCTCTGCCGCCGCAGACGGAGTCGGCGCTCTGAGATCGGATACAAAGTCACAGATTGTAAAATCGGTTTCATGACCGACAGCGGAAATTACCGGAATTTTACAGTTGTAGATTGCATAAGCAAGGTTTTCATCATTGAATGCCCACAAATCTTCAATTGAACCGCCGCCCCTGCCGATTATGATAACATCACAGGCGTTGTATTTATCAAGTTTCTGTACGGCGTCAATAAGTTGTGCGGGAGCATTATCGCCCTGAACAAGTACGGGACACATAATTATGTCGGCAGACGGAAATCTTCTTGAAAGAATGTTGCGGATATCCTGAACTGCCGCACCTGTGGGAGAAGTAATTACACCGATTGAATTCGGAAACGGCGGAATTTTCTTCTTATGTTCGGGAGCAAAAAGTCCTTTTTCGGCAAGCGACTTTTTAAGTTGTTCATAAGCAAGCGATAGCGTACCTATGCCGTCGGGCTGCATATCTTCAATATAAAGCTGATACTGACCTGTGGGTTCATAGACTGCAACTCTGCCACGGCAGATTACTTTCGTTCCGTCGGTCGGTCTGAACTTTAAATTACGGGCATTGCCGGCAAACATTACGGCTCTTATAACGGATTTTTCGTCTTTGATTGAAAGATAGATGTGTCCGCTTCTGTAGTGGTCGGTAAGGTTTGAAATTTCACCCGTAACAAAGACAAAATTCAGCCTTGCGTCATTTTCAATAATTGACTTTATATAGAAATTCAGTTGTGAAACACTTAAAACTCGTGGTTTGCTAAACTCGGGTGTGTACATCGTTATACTTCCTGTATCCTAAATATGCAATTCCTGCCGAGTTATCTGCCGAAAACTGTGGCGGTGCGAATATTGCATTATATTTTTCTTCAAAAGAATTTTTTATTATTTGATTTGACATTACTCCGCCTGCAAAGAGCAATGGAATTTCTCCGTATTTTTCAAGCAGTCGCTTGGTCATTTCGGACAAGGTCTGTTCAATATATTTAAGACAGAATGCCGAAACATATTCGGGAGATTTGCCTTCGTCAATCAGCTTTTTGGAAAGATTTTCAACTCCGCTGAGACAACAATCGCAACCCTTGAGAGTTGGTTTTACCTTGATTTTTTCTGTATTTCTAAGGGCAAGCTGTTCAAGCTGAGGACCGCACGGAAATTTTAAACCGAGCATAAGTCCTGTGCGGTCAATTGCCTGTCCTGCATTGAGATCGAGTGTGTGTGCCGCAAGTTCAACGGAAAAGCCCGTGCCGAATCCTTTGGCAAATACTGCCTCGGTTGTACCTCCGCTGACATGGAAAGCGATAAACTGCTTATCAAACAAATCTGTTCTCTGCGAACCGAACAATGCCGCCGAGATATGTCCCTCCTGATGCGAAAATGTGTAAAGAGGAATTTTCATTGCGGAAGATAAAATTTTTGCCGTGTTCTCTCCAACGGTGAAACACGGCATATATGAGCCGTCAACAGGTCTTGGACGGCTTGACGCCGCAATTGCGGCTATTTTGCTTGTATCAACATCTTTCAAAAGTTCTTCAATAAGCGTGTGCAGCTGTGCTGTGTGGTGAAACACAGCGTCACTCTGACGAAGTCCGAGCTGACCTTCTTTTACGGAAAGAAGTTTTTTCTGCTGAACCATTTCGCCCGTTTTGCTGTCGTAAAGGGCGGTTGATGTTGTGTAATTTGAAGTGTCAATTCCGAGAAAAAGGCTCATATCACTTCTCCGACTTTCCCGAAAATTCACGGGAATATGTGCCGAGAATACCGTTTACAAATTTGCTCTCGTCGATTGTATATTTCTTGGCAAGTTCAACAGCCTCGTTGATTGAAACGCTCTGCGGAACATTGTCGAGATACTTCATCTCATAGATTGCAAGGCGGAGAATTGCAAGCGACGGCTTTGAAATTCTTGAAAGAGTCCAGCCCTTTTTCAGGTGGCTTGCAATGATTTCGTCAATCTCCTCATGCTTGTCCTCAATGCCGGAAACTACAGCCTGAGCATATGCGCAAACACCGCCTACAAACATTTCCGAATTATCATCTATTGTTTCTTCAAGAGGCTCATCGTCAAAAGACTTTGAGAACAAAAGCATAAAAGCCTGCTCTCTTGACTCACTTCTTGTGAGATTAACCTCTTCTTCAAAGATGTCACTTGTTTCAGCGTCATTTACTTCAATTTCATTTAATTCATTGTTAATTTCGTTATTCATAATAAACCCAACTTTTCGTTAAATTACAATATCACTAAAATCATATCATTAAGATTTAAATCAGAGTAACTCCCTAATTTACTTACAAGATTATACCATAACTGAAAATGAATGTAAACAATAATTAACAAAGATGTCCGTTAAAAATCATTTACTTTTTTAACTTTCCCCGCAACCGAATTAGGTTGATTTTATGCACAAAAAAGCAGAGGACACTATGCCCTCTGCTAATTTTATGCCCCTATTACCGATATATCGTCATAATCAACCTCATAATGAGTAACCACGGCATCGTCAATAATCAGAACAGATGTATCGTCAAGCTGAGATTTCGGAACAATTACCGACACACCTTGATCGCTTATATAGCAAAGGCATTCTGAAAATCCTTTGGCTTTGACAATACTTTCAATGCTGTCCTGAATTGTAAAGGTTTTGAGAAGCTCTTCAACATTCTTTTCAGCCTCGCATTTGTCGGCATCAGACGAGCTTTCAAGATTAAAAATTTCTTTTGCATCATCAATTATTTTATCCTGAGTTGCCTGCCGCTTTGTCCTTTCGGCTGAAAAATAGCTTTTGCTCTCGTTTGAAAGTGCCGCCGTCTGCTGTACCTCATCATCCGACGCCGAAGCGGTTGCACTGACATATGATGCCGCACCGAGTTCTTTGGCACTCTGAGGAGTTTTTGCCCCCGAAAGCTGCCAGTTTATGTACACAGCCGCTGAAAGTGCAAGCACAAGTGATGCAAAAACGATATATTTTTTCTTAGATTTCATATTACTCCCGACCTTTATTCTGATAATTTTGTAATACATACTTTTGCTGTTGAAATATCAAGCGCTTTTGTGACTGCATCGGTGACACGCTCAACCACAACAGGATCATCACCGCCTTCACACACTACAAGCACTCCTCTTATCAAAGGTTCAATTTCCTTTGTTTTTGTGGTGCTGTTGTCAAGATAAACATATTCAACGGAATTTTCCATTGTGAGCAAAACTTCCGTCTTGCCTGCTCCCTCAATTTTTGAAATCACCGTCTGCAAATCATTTTCTATTTTTGTGCTGTATGTTTTTACGGAAAATGCTTCATCTCCTTTTCCTGATGTCAAAGAACCGAAATCAATCCAGTTTGAAAGAAATATTAAACCTATGCCGATAAGGCCGACAACGATTATGATATTTCTTATTTTTTTACTGTTGAGCATTGATTTCAGCTTTGAACTTGTTTTGTCTTCCATAATTCACTCCGTCATAATGTTTGGTGTAATTCCGAAATTGTCATAAACAATTGACGATACAAGATTTGTGTACCGAACAAATTCTTTGTCTATATATATGCTGATTGACGCTATGATTATGCCGTTGTTTTCAACTCTGCTCAAAATTATGTCACACGATTTGATTGTTATATTATTCTGTAAAAGAAGATTTTTTAATGCAGTTTCAAGATTTATCTCCGTCTGCTTTATAACGGCATTGCTGTATGCCTCATCATCTGTCGATATTTCTTTAACAGAATTTTGCTTTTTCTCAATATCGGTATTAAATGACGATACAGCATTTTTTACGGGAACAACCATACAGCAGATAATAAAAGCGCCTAAAACAAGGCTGATGATTTTCTTTGTACTGCCGTCTGTAACAAAGGTCTGAACAAGCGAGCATATTAACGCAGACGCACACATTACAACAACAACCGTAAAAAGTCCGCTCATGATGAACCTCCGCCAAGCATAATTACCGCCGCCGTTGAAAGAATGTAAATTGACATAATGCACAGCAAAACAGCTATGAGAGTTGAAAACACAGACGATATGTTTTCAAGCAGTTTTGCCGGACCGTTTAGATTGAGAACCTCCGCCGTTGATTTGCCGATCCAAAGGGTGAACATCCACATTACCCCCTGCAAAATCACAGGCATAAACACAATTGTAACGGACAGAATCACTATTATTCCTATTCCCGATTTTAAAAGTCCGATACTGCCCTGAACTACCTTGTAAGCATCCGAAAGAGCCGAACCGACTATCGGGATAAATGAATTGAGAGTAAACCTTACAGCACGGGTTGAAACATTGTCAACCGAAACGCTTATAAGCTGTCTGAATGTCAGCACGGCTGTGAAGATTGTCATAGCAAAGCCCAAAAGCCACTTTACGCTCTTTGAAATCATTGACATAAAACCGCTGAGATTTACGGACGGCGATACGGATGATGTTATGGACAAACCGAGGAACATATTGAGCAGAGGAACGATTATTTTTGATGAAAGCTGTGACACACCCTCCCCTGCCCCTATCATTACGGCATAGTATGATGCCGAACCTGCCACAGAACCCGAGCTTGCCATAATTACAGCCATAACAGGAACATAGGCGAGCATTATATTTGATGCGGTGCAGATTACCGAACCCGTTGATGCGATGACTCCGACAGCCGGGACTACTGCGGCACAGGTTATACAGAGCGTTGCGGTTATATTCAGCGAGTTTGAAATATCACAGGAGAGCGAACCATTGTAGGCGCTGATTACGGAGCAGAGCAAAAGCAGGGCGGTTATATTGACAAGACCTTTGAGCGGTGAAGAAATGTTGCCGAGTGCAAGCGAGAGAATTTCGCCCATTACATTTTCAAAAGACAGGTTGGCAAGCTTTGAAAAATCCCCCAAATCAACGCCCATATTCTGAAGGCTTTGCTTTATATCGTCGGACAGCGAATCAAAAACATTTGACATATCATAAATCATTTCACCTTCTTCAGCGTTTGCACAGACACATGAAAGGACGATAAGCACAAACACAACAGTAATTATTACAACACTTTTTTTCACTTCTTCACCTCAATTGCCTGCAAGTGACAACACGGTTTTTAAAATATCCGAATAAAGCGGAAGTGCCGTTACCGTGACCATAATTTTTCCGGCAAGCGAAACATTTGATGCAAGCGACTGACTGCCCGAATCCTTGCAGGTATTCACGGCGAACTCGGTGACAAGGCATATTCCGATTGATTTCAGCAGAATTACTATGTAGTCAATGCTTATTCCCGACGACGCTATGATTTGATTGATTGTTGTAACGATAGCCGAAACCTGAGTAAGCACGCCGATTAAAATAATAACGGAACAGCTTATACCGAGCATTACGGAAATTTCCGCATTTTTTGGTTTGAGCATTACGCAGATTATTACGGTCACAACGGCAAGCACGGAAATTGACAGAATATTCATATTAAAAACCGAAAAGCTGTTTTATTGTGTTGAACAGAGTGCTGATTTGCGTTATTATCAGCGTCAACACAACTATAAGTCCGGCAAGCGAGGTCAGCATTGCCTGCTCCTCTCTACCGCTTCGTATGAGAAGTTGGGTAAGAACCGCAACAATTATGCCGACAGCGGCAATTTTGAAAATAAGCTCAACATCCATTACTACCTCTAAATCATCATAAGGGCGATTGCACTTCCTGCAAAAAATCCCATTGTTTTATATAGCTTTGATTTTTTTGTTATGGCATCAAGGGCTGATGAAAGCTGCTTTGAAAATGACACCTCGTAGAGTTCAAGATGTTTTAACTGCCCCTCTGTATCGGTTTTTCCGAGCTGACCTCCGAAATCGTTCAGCATTGAAATGTCGGATTTTGAAAGCGGTATTTCAGAAGATAATTGTTTTACCCTTTCAAGCCACAATTCGTCAAAAGGTCTGTCACATTCTGAAAAAAGCAATAAATCAAGGTTTGAATTTTCTGCACAGGAATTAACCAGAGTGAAGATATCATCACCGCTGTAGCGAAGATTTGTTGCAAGCAATGATATAAATTCCGTGAATGATTTCAGAAAATCTCTGCGTTTGTATAACCTACCCGACAAAACAAAACCTATCATTGTACCCGTGCAGACAACAAGCAAACATCCTATGAGTTTAAACGGCAAAGTTGTCACCTACCTGCGATATTTTCACAATTTCACCTGCGTGGGTTCGATTTGAGAGAAACACAAGCGTTTGAAATGCTCCTGTTTTCATGAGTGAAACCATGTTTGCTTTCTGTTTCAGTTCGTATTCATTTGCACAATGCGTTGATGAAATTATCCGAACTCCGCAGTTGATCGACTTTTCTACGGCATAGATATCTTCTTTTGAGCCGATTTCATCGCAGATGATAATTTCGGGTGCCATACTGCGGATTGCGTGAAGCATTGCCTCGCTCTTGTTATATGAATCATAGACATCGCACATTCCGATATCATTCTGAAATTTACCCGATGCCGTGCCTGCAAGCTCTCCTCTTTCATCAATCAGAGCAACATTCTTCTTGCCCTTGGTTGACAGAAGTCTTGCAAGGTCACGAAGTACGGTTGTTTTTCCGCTGCAAGGTGCTCCACATATGAGAACACCTCCCGAAACGGCAATTATCTTATTATAAAGAGAATCCGCACAACCCTTATGCTCCCTTGCTATGCGGACATTGATTGAAGTTATGTCACGGATATTCACAATTTTTCCGTTGTTTACGACCGCTGTTCCGCAGATTCCTGCCCTGTGACCGCCGTACATTGTAACAAAGCCGTTTACAATTTCGTTCTGTCTGTTATACACGGAGTAGTTGCAAATGTTGTTGAAGGTATCGACAATATCGGCTTTTGAAACAACAAGCATTGCACCGTCAAGGATTGTGTTGCTAAGTCCGCCGTTTTGCGTTAAGTAGTATGTATTGTCGGGACAGACAAGTGCAAGCGCCCGTGAAAGCCGCAGTCTAATTTCCTGAACCGAATCGGCTAATTTAGGCGCAAGCGGTAAAAGTCTGCGTGAAATATTCTTGCAAAGGCAGTTGAGTGCAGCCGTAAATCTCTTTTCGTTTTGTTCAGCAAGCATATTTTAAATTCCTCCCAAAAGAGTTTGTACAATAAATACTATGCAGACAAGCACAGTCATATGTCAAAAGGGCAAAAAAAATCCCCCGACATAAATCGGAGGATTGAAAATTGTTTTATTTGCTTTTTATTTCACTAAAGATAGCAACATATTCTTCGTTAGTGTAATCACCTGTAAAATTAATATTGCCGTCAGTAATTTCAACATTTATATACGGATTTGAAACCGTCTTTCCGTTAATAACAAACCGAACAGCAGAACCGATATTATTTTTAGTGTAGTCTGCAAACTTATCAGTTCCGTCAGCTGTAAGTTTCATATTTAACACCATACCGTTAATATCATCAAGCAAACACACATACTCGATTTGAGATGACTCAATAATAACTTTGTTTTCATCTTCATTATCACGGATTTCTACATTGGTCGGATTATAAATTTTCGGCAATTCAGCATTTGTTGTCTGAGCTGTTTCATTAACCGAGGTTGAAACCTGAGTAGTTGTATTTTCAGCAGAAGTATCATTACTTTTTACATTTCCACTACAAGCAGATAACAAAACAGCAAGTAAAGTTACAACAGCTAAAATTAAATATTTTTTCAATTTAAGTACCCCTTTCGTTATAATTATATAACAACATAAACAGTGTCAAGTATTTATTGTAACTATTTCATTGACAGCATTTCTTTTAATTCTTCTTCGGAAATTATTGTAACACCTAAGGTTTGGGCTTTGGTTAGTTTACTGCCGGCATCTTCGCCTGCCAAGACATATGAAGTCTTTTTTGAAACTGATGAGCTTGTTTTGCCGCCGTTCTGTTCAATGAGTTTTGAGGCTTCACTTCTTGTCATTGTCGGAAGTGTGCCTGTGAGGACAAAGGTTTTGCCTTCAAAAAGACCGCCCGTGTTTTTCGGCTGAGAGGGTTTCATTTTCAGACCGAGTGATTTAAGGTCTGCAATAAGCTCCTTTGTACCGTCAAGTGAAAAATAATTTTCAAGGCTTTCTGCCATAACAGCACCGAAACCGTCTATTTTTTCAAAGTCCTCAGCCTTTGCGCTCATAATATCGTCAATTGTTGCAAAGTTTTCGCAGATTATCTTTGCGGCTTTAAGACCTATGTTACGGATTCCGAGAGCAAAAACAAGCCTGAAAAGTTCGTTTTCTTTTGATTTTTCTATTGAAGAAATAAGATTCTGAGCAGATTTTTCAGCCTTGCGTTCAAGGCTTGAAATATCTTCAGCTTTAAGTCTGTAGAGGTCGGCAGGAGATTTTACAAGTCCTTCATCTGAAAGCTGTTCAAGAATTGCAGGACCGAGTCCGTCAATATCCATTGCGTCACGGCTTACAAAGTGAATAAGATGTCTTGTCAGCTGTGCGGGACAGTCTGTGTTCGTACAACGGATTGCCGCCTCTCCCTCATCGTGTGTAACGGGATTACCGCATGACGGGCATACTGACGGAAATTCAAACGGCACGGCATTTTCAGCGTGTTCCTTAACGGAAAGAACTTCGGGAATAATCTCGCCTGCTTTTCTGATTATAACCGTATCGCCTACGCAAATGCCTTTTTCGTCAATAAAATCCTTGTTGTGAAGTGTGGCACGGCTTACTGTTGTTCCGGCAAGAAGTACGGGTTCAAAGTTGCCTACAGGAGTAAGCACACCTGTTCTGCCGACATTGATTTCGATATTGAGGAGTTTAGTAGGCTTCTCCTCGGGCGGATACTTATATGCCTCCGCCCATTTAGGATATTTTGCGGTACTGCCGAGAAGTCGGCGGCTTGCAAAGCTGTCAACCTTGACAACAGCGCCGTCAATTGCATAATCAAGCTCTCCACGCATATTTCCTATGCGCTCAATTTCCTCAATCACCTCGTCAACATTATCGTAAACGCTGTAAAATGCAGTCGGAAATCCGAGTTCCGTAAGATAGTCAAGCCCCTGAATATGGCTTTCAATCGTCATTCCTCTGATTTGCTGGATATTGAACACGAATATATCAAGACTTCTCTGAGCGGTTATTTTTGCATTTTTCTGACGAAGTGAGCCTGCGGCGGCATTTCGTGGATTTTTAAAGGTTTTTTCCTCGTTTTCTTCCTGTCTGCGAGTAAGTGCGTCAAACGAATTGAACGACATATACACCTCACCACGAACCTCGAGATATTCGGGTGCATTCGGAATACGCTTTGGCAGACTTTTAATTGTCATAAGATTTTCGGTTACATCTTCACCGACAGAGCCGTCGCCACGGGTTGAACCTCTTACAAAAACACCGTTTTCATATTCGCACGATACGGAAAGACCGTCAAATTTAGGTTCAACAACATAGCGTACATTCGGCACGGTTTCTCGCACTCTTGCGTCAAATTCACGAAGCTCTTCGTGTGAAAAACTATCGTGAAGGCTTTCCATTACAACCTCATGAGTAACGGGAGAAAACTTTTCTCCTGCATTACCGCCGACACGGTTTGTCGGTGACATAGGAGATTTGAGTGACGGAAATTCCTTTTCGATATTCTCAAGTTCACGCATGAGCATATCGTAATCATAGTCGGAGATTTCCGGCTCATCCTGATTGTAGTAAAGGTTGTTGTGGTATTCAAGCTGTTTTGTAAGCTCTTGGGCACGATTCTGAGCTGTTATAAAATCCATTTTGGTTTCCCCATATCATAAATTTATCGGTAAAATAAGTATCTGCACCTGTGTTTAAAATATTACCTGTTATTAACCTGTGAAGTTCCTTTTTCACGGAGGAAGGTTGATTCAAGGTCTGCAAGGTGAAGCTTTACGGCAAGCGGATACTTGTCATAAGCCTGACTGATTGTGTTGCTGTTTTTGTCACCAAATTCACCCATATGCCAACGAATTGCCATAGCCTCATCAATTTTAAGGTGCATTTTGCGTTCAATGAGAAAAACAGACTTTTCACCGTGACCGTAGGGAAACTGATCTTCAATTGCATAATACGGAACTTTTTCCCACTGACCTGTTTTTTCATTCTTGACATTTCTGCTTGAAACCTTATAGAACTGAGCCTTGCACAAATCGTGAAGAAGTCCGCAGATTGCAAAACTTTCAATATTGTCGGTTTCTTCATCATAGTGCTTTTCCATCATTGTATTGAACACGCTGACGGAGTGCATTACAAGACCGTTTTCACAGGCACAATGATATTTTGAACTTGCAGGGGCGGTAAAAAAATCGGTTCTTTTGAGCCATTCAAGAAGCTCGTCAGCACCCTGTCTTGTGATATATTTGTTGTAGATTTCAATAAATTCTTCCTGCGGCGTCATATTAATCCTCCTCATATAATTGTATTTTTAAAAAGGCAACAGCAGATAATCTGCCGTTGCCCTGCATTAAAAGTTCAAAAGATTTACTTTGCTGAAGTTGTAGCTGTTTCCGTAGCCGCCTCGGTTACTGCTGTTGTAGCTTTTGCCGAATCGTCATCCTTTGTATAGAGAATGTCATTGAGCTTGAGTCCGTTGCTCTCTACGGAATAAGCAACATCCATTTCAACTTCATCTGTGTAATAGTACTTGATGATGATTGTGCCGTTCTTGATTAAGTAAGTACCGTCAACATTGAGTGCGTCTGACTGGTTGATTTCAACAGTACCGTCATCATTGAACTTGTATGTCATCTTAGCGTAACCGTTATCATAAGTCCATGAACCTGTGATTTTCTTGTCAGCCTTGAAGTCCTTATCAACCTTCAATTCAGGCTTAACCTCTGAACCTGACTTGAGTTTCACCTTGTTGGCAGCAGTTGAAGTTGAAAGCTCAAGAGTTCTGCCGGAGAACATATTACCCGAAACAGCGTAGTTACAGCTTGTTTCATTGCCGTTAAGCGTCATGGCAAGTGTCTGATTACCCGAATCATCTGTTGAAACCGTGTATGTACCGTTCCAAACCATTGAACCGATTCTGTAATTGAGAGTATTGTCACCGTTAAATGTGTAGTAAACATCAACCTTTGACGCCTCGTCGGATGATGCTGAATTGCCTGTTACATCAACAGATTCAATCCATGTTCCTACAATGCTTGTATCAAAAAATCCTTTGATTACGAAAAGAGTAGCTGCCGCAACCGCAACAATTACGATACCTATAATGATAGGAAGCTGAATAATACTCTTTTTCTTTGGCTGCGGAACAATCACGCCGTTTTCGTTTGCAGGTTCTGTTTCAGCAAAAGACATTTCTTCGCTTTCTGTGGGCTCATCTGCAACGAATGTTGTATTTTCTGTTGTTTCTGCTGTTGTATCTGTGTTGGTATTCTCTGCCTCATTTTCAGAAGTGAGAATTTCTTTATTCTCGTCCAACTGTGATACCTCCTTAAATTTTGTCATCGCTTTCTATCATACTATAAATATGAAAGAAAATCAACTGTTTTTTATGCCGTTAAAATGTAATGAAAATTATTTAAAATACATATAAAGTTCGCATTTAAGCGTTCCGTTATAAAGTTTGCGGCGTTTGTCAGCCTTTCTGCCGAAGATTTTTTCAAAATCGTCATCGGGACTTATAACGGTGTAGCTTTTACCCTTCATTCTTTTAAAATGTTCACCCATAACTGCATACAGCTTTTCAGCTGATTTTACATCAAGTAATCGTTCACCGTATGGCGGATTTGTGATGATTGTCTGAAAACCGTCCTCAAGTTCAAAATCTTTAATATCACGGTTTGCAAATGTTATTCTGTCGGCAACTCCTGCAATTTCTGCGTTTTTCTTTGCGATTGCAAGGGCTGAATCATCTATATCGTAACCTGTTGCCCTGAATGTTGCGTCGTGTCTTATTTTCTGTCTTGCATTTTCTCTTGCTGTTTCAAAAACATCTTTCGGAACACAATTCCAATGTTCACAGGCAAAATAACGGTTAAGTCCCGGAGCAATGTTAAGTGCTTTCATAGCCGCCTCAATGAGAATTGTGCCGCTGCCGCACATAGGATCGGTTACAAAGTGGTTTGCCCTTACTCTTGAAAGGTCAACCATAGCGGCGGCAAGCGTTTCTTTTATAGGAGCATCATTTGAATCGGCACGATATCCACGCTTGTGAAGTCCTGCGCCCGAAGTGTCAAGCATAATACTTACCTTGTTGCGAAGAATGAGAAACTGAATTTGATGCGGAGCACCTGTTTCATCAAACCACGGGAGCATATATTTTTGTGAAAGGCGGTCTGCGACTGCCTTTTTAACGATTTTCTGACAATCGGGAACGCTCATAAGGTCGGAATCAAGACATCTTCCCTTTACGGGAAAAGCCTCGGAAATTCCGATATAATCTTCCCACGGGATAGCCTTTACGCCCTCGAACAAATTGTCAAAGGTGTGAACCTCAAATTCCGCAAGAAGAATGAGTATTCGCTCCGCATAACGGGAATTTATATTTGCAAGTGCAAGTGTTGACCAATCACCTGTAAAGGTAACTCTGCCGTTTTCGGCATTGACATTTTCAACACCGAGATATCTCAGCTCATTTGCACAAAGACCTTCAAGACCGAAAATGCATGGAGCGGAAAATTTCATATTCATATTTATCTCCTGTTTTATTGATACACAAATTCTATTAAGACTGAAAGACAAAAAAACAGGGTATCGGAATAACCGATACCCCTTGCTTTTAAAAAATTAATCGGTTGTCGGCTCGAGCACACCATAGTTGCCGTCTGCACGCTTGTAAACAACATTGATTTCATCTGTCTCGGAATTGATAAACATAAAGAAGTTATGGTTTACCATATTCATTTCAAGAATAGCTTCATCAACCGAAATCGGCTTTACAAGAACATGTTTTTTACGAACTACGCTGTATTCATCGTCCTCCGGTTCATCAGTCTGAGCTGCTTCCGTGATTAAATCTTCAATACCGGCGGATTTAATTTTCTTTTCAAGCCTCGTTTTATTCTTACGAATCTGACGCATAAGAATGTCGCAAACCTTGTCAAGAGCGTCATTCATTTCGGGCATTGTGCTTTCGGCACGATAAATCATACCGTTGTCACGGATTGTAATTTCAACAGTCTGACGGTTCTTTTCGAGGGTGACAACTACATTGACAGAAGCATCCTCCGAGAAAATACGATTAAACTTTGAAAGCTTTTTCTCGCATCTTTCCTTAAAGTTATCTCTGAGGTTGACTTTTCTTGCTGTGTAGGTGATTTTCATAAAATCTGCCTCCCTTATATAATTTTTTATTTTCTGCCGTTGCCGTTGCCTCTGCGGCTGTAGCCACGGCTTTCTCCGCCACGCTTAAGATCGGACATCTTATCCTCGCTTGTCTGCTTGAACTTTGACATCATATCCTCAAACGAAGAAGGAGCATTTCTGCGTGAACTCTGCCACTCGTAATCACCCGGTGAAGTTACGGGCGGAGCAGGCTTGTATGGCTCTCTGCTTCTGTGATTCTGTCTTTGAGGTCTGTCAGAGCGTTTTCTCTGCTGTTGCTGTTCCTTCGGGAGAGCCTGTTTCATTGACAGACTGATTTTTCCGTCATTAAGAGCAAGCACCTTAACCTTTACTTCTTGTCCGACTTTTACATAATCACTGATTTCATTGATGAAGGTAGGTGCAACCTCCGAGATATGTACCATACCGGTTTTTGAATCCGGCAAATCAACAAATGCGCCGAATTTTGTAATACCTGATACTTTGCCTTCCAGAATCATTCCGACTTCAATAGCCATAAAAATTTATTACCCCTTAAAATTATTTCTACCCTTTTATTCTCCGGCAACATTAATGAAAATTCTTTCACCGTCACCGACATAGCCTAATTCATCCTTAGCTATTTTTGCAATATATTTTGTAAGATCGTCACCGTTGGAATTCTGAACCTTTTTCAGATACTGCGACTGAATCTCAACCACGCTGATTTGCTGCTGCAAATCCGTAAGTTCTGCCTTTTTCTCGGCAATCTGAACATTCTGATTGATAATTGTAATTACGGCATAAAAAACAAAACCGATAATTGCGAGATAAATCAGAATATATCTTCCTTTTTTACGCTTTTTCGGAGTTATCTCCTTTATTGCGCCGTCTTCTGTCTGCCGAGAAGCCGCAGTGCTTTCTTTTACTTTCTTTGTGCTTTTTTTCATCTTCAAAACTATCTGCTTTCTCTGCTGAATTATTATTATCGTTTCTAAATATACCTTTATTCTTACCCTCATTATACAATATGTTGTTGCTGTTTTTCAATAGCTTTTTCAGATTTTTTTTAATTTTTTGCGAAATTTTCACACAGACACTCTCCGTGAAACGAATCATCGGACAATATACAAGCGATAAAAGTCTGCCGATGGTTAATCGACAAATAACAAAACCGAAAAATGAACCGACCGTTACAAACACTCTGAAAAATCCGAGCATATATGCAACGGAAAAAATAAACAGATTAAGTGATACAATAAAAACATAAAGAAAATCTGTAACAAAAACCGACGCTTTTCCTTTGCAAAGCGTCATTCTGATTATTTTAAATATATCATACAGCAATCCTGCCGCCGCTCCGAATACAAGTGAACAGAGAAAGGCGGTTGACTGCTGTGCAAAAGTCAGCTCCAAGATTACACCTACTTAAAGAGTTTTGAAAGTTTGGATTTTGACGCACCGTTGCCGAGGTATTGCATTGCGTTAATTTTTCCGTCAATTGAAACATCTCCCGTTTCAAGGTTTAACTTATCAATGTGCAGATTTTCCCCTTTGATTACAAGGCACCCGCAGGAGGTTTTTACCGACACCGTTTCCTCGTTGAAGCCCGACACATCCTCCGTGCCTGTCATAACAAGCTTCCCCCTGTTATCAAGCATAACCGTATGATTCTTAGCCTTTGGCATTTCCTGCATAAAAAAACCTCCGTATAAATTATTTGTCAGTAATTTATACGGAGAAAAAAATAAAATTATTCTTCTTTTTTTGAGATTTTATGTATAACAACATAGTGCATCAGATTGCCATCAACAATAACATGAGCAATAGCAAGAAGAGGAAATTCAGAGAAGAACGCCTCCTGATTGCCTTTTACACCCTTTGCCGTAAAACCAAGCACCACAATCAGTTATATCACATTGTTTAACACAACAATATTTCATAGTTTAATACCTCAACTTACGATTTATTTATATTTATTAAGTTGATAATTATTCCTACTAGTAAACCTGATGAATGTCGTGGTATACACATATTCTCCTCGTGTGTAGATTATTTTAACGAATTTAAAAATTGGCATACCGAAATAATGAACAATAAAGTCATTATTACGAAAGAGCCATTGGGTATATTTATCTGTGTGTAAAACTTCATTACAATAATCCCAATGTAAGTAATTACAGATAATATTGCCAATATTAAATTAATTGTCTTATTCATAATCTACTCACCTAATTTCATCCAAAGTAATATTTTGTGTTTTAATTTTGGTAAAAAATCAGACTGCCGCCTCATACATTGTTGCCGCATCTTCCTTGCGAACAACTTCTTTTACCTCTGTAACCTTAACCTTTACACTTTTTGAACCGAGTGTAATTTCGATTACATCACCGACTTTTACATCATAGGATGCACGGGCAACCTTGTCATTAACTGTGATTTTGCCTGCGTCACACGCCTCATTTGCAACTGTTCTGCGTTTAATGAGTCGAGATACTTTTAAATATTTATCAAGTCGCATATTATAAACCCTTCCGATTTTTAATAAAAAAGGGTAATGATACAGCGTACCATTACCCGAAATATAAAACAAGATTACTTGTTTACTACATCCTTAAAGCCCTTACCTGCCTTGAATGCAGGAACCTTTGAAGCAGGAATTTCGATTGATTTACCTGTTCTTGGGTCACAACCTGTTCTTGCATTTCTCTGACGCTGTTCAAATGTGCCGAAACCTGCGATCTGAATCTTTTCGCCTTCAGCTACTGTATTGATGATTGTGTCTATTGTTGAAGAAACTGCCTTTTCTGCATCCTTCTTTGAAAGTCCGCTCTGCTCGGCAACTGCAGCAATAAGTTCTGTTTTGTTCATAATAATAAACCTCCAATTAATAATTCTTAGATAATTTAACTTCATCCCAAAGGGAATCGAGTACAGATAACGGTGCCGTTTTCATATCTATTCCACGCTCGTTTGCAAGCTTTTCAACAGACGAAAAACGGTCGGTGAATTTGTCACAGGCATCGTAGAGTGCGTGTTCGCTGTCAATGTTCAAAAATCTTGCAACATTAACTGCTGAGAAAAGCACATCACCGAGGTCTTCACGCTGATTTTCAACATCATTGTTTTCAACTGCGGCTTTAAGCTCTTCACATTCTTCAAAAAGCTTATCAAGCGCACCGTTTACATTTTCCCAGTCAAAGCCGACCTTAGCGGCCTTCTGCTGGATTTTTGTACTGCGCATGAGTGACGGAAGTGCCTTTGACACGCTGAGAATTGCCTGTGTCTGAGTTTTCTGGGATTTTGTTTTCATCTTAATGGCATCCCAGTTTTTGAGAACCTTTTCGGTAGTGTCGGCGTTGACATCACCGAAAACATGGGGATGACGGATAATGAGCTTTTTGCAGATTCCGTCACAAAATACAGAGTATGCCATATTAAATACCTTTGATGCAAATACTGCATCATTCTCACTTTGCAGAGATGGGACATCCATGCCGTGGGATACGGAGGGCATGACCGTATATGGAATTGTTGCATTTA
>ERZ779649.627-NODE-627-length-25212-cov-2.456374_pt1 | contig 25212 bp, 24 predicted proteins | sample MGYA00511882_ERZ779649 | MGnify/ENA primary metagenome ERZ779649 (study PRJEB29588, sample SAMEA2157793) | human gut metagenome | biome: human gut; feature: human-associated habitat; material: faeces | place: Denmark | collected 2008/2010 ... | reverse complement strand
GCCGGTATCGACTTGAATAATACCTTGGTAACCGGTCAGAAGATCCCGTTCTTCGCCGACCCCGACCAGCCTTTCAACCAAGTTATGGCGATGGTAGCCTTGCGTGCGAAGTCCGATAAGATTATCTTGGGAGGTATGGGTATGACGAACGACGACTACCTGTTCTTTAAGAATACATTTAGTAACGCCGGTGCCCTAGACCGTATCGTTAGTTTTATCAACACGACCGAGGACCCGTCCGTAGAGCGTATCTTGATCCCGGATATGGCGTTGAGCGCCGCTGAGTATTTCGCCGTGGAGAAGAACGAGAAGGTCTTGGTATTGCTTACCGATATGACCAACTACGCCGATGCCTTGGCGATCGTATCAAACCGTATGGACCAGATCCCGTCTAAGGACTCTATGCCGGGTTCCTTGTATTCGGATTTGGCGAAGATTTACGAGAAAGCCGTTCAATTCCCGGCGGGAGGTTCCATCACGATTATCGCCGTAACGACCTTATCCGGTGGTGATATCACGCATGCCGTACCTGATAATACGGGTTATATCACGGAAGGTCAGTTGTATTTGCGTCGTGATAGCGATGTGGGTAAGGTCATCGTCGATCCGTTCCGAAGCTTGTCTCGTTTGAAACAGCTGGTAACCGGAAAGAAGACCCGTGAGGATCATCCACAGGTAATGAACGCCGCCGTACGTTTGTATGCCGATGCCGCCAACGCTAAGACCAAGCTGGAGAATGGTTTCGACTTGACCGACTACGACAACCGTACCTTGTCTTTCGCCAAGGATTATTCTTCTAAGCTGTTGGCTATCGACGTAAACTTGGATACGACGGAGATGCTGGACGTAGCTTGGGGATTGTTCGCTAGATATTTCAGCCCGGAGGAGGTAAATATCAAACAAGGATTGGTTGATAAGTACTGGAAGTAAATTAAATAAACATGGCAATAAAGTTTCAATATAATAAAACCTCTCTTCAGCAATTGGAAAAGCAACTGAAGATGCGTGAACGCTCCCTGCCTACGATCAAGAGCAAGGAGAGCGCCCTGCGTATCGAGGTGAAGCGGACCAAGGACGAAGTGAATAAATTGGAACTTCAGCTAGAACGAGAGATTCAGAGTTACGAGAATATGGTGGCTTTGTGGAACGAGTTCAATCCGGAGCTGATCTCCGTGAAGGACGTGACGCTTTCCACGAAGAAGATCGCCGGCGTGATCGTCCCGTTATTGGACGAGATCAAGTTCGAGATCGGACACTATAGTCTCTTTAATGCCCCCGCATGGTATACGGATGGTATCGAGTTGCTGAAAAAGCTGGCTCGTACCGGTATCGAGGCGGAGTTCTCGGGCATGAAGCTGGAGTTGTTGGAGCATGCTAGGAAAAAGACCACTCAGAAGGTGAACCTGTTTGAGAAGGTACAGATTCCGGGTTATAAGGATGCGATCCGTAAGGTGAAACGATTTATGGAAGACGAGGAGAGTCTTTCTAAGTCCTCACAGAAGATCATGAGAGCCAATCAGGAGAAACGTAAGGCAAAAGAAGAAAAAGAGGAGGCCGAGGTATGATAGTAAAGATGAGTAAATATGCCTTTATGGTGTACCATAAGGAGTATGATACGTTCCTTTCTACGCTTCGTGACTTAGGTGTCGTCCATATCAAGGAGACAAACTCCGTGATGGATAACGAGAGGTTGCAAGAGCTTCTGGCTGAGCGTAAACAGATCAATACGCTGATGCGTTACTTTAAGAACCTCCATGCGGCGGAGAAAGACGTTAAGTTTGCCCCGGCCCGTGAGTTGACGAAAGAGGAAGGCTTGAAGTTGGTGCGTAAGATAGAGGAATTGCAAGATAAGAAAGCGCAATTGATCGCTTCCAAGCAATCGATCGAGAAGGATCTGGCTTATATGGAAATATGGGGTGAGTTCAGTTATCAGAATATCAACCGTCTGAAAAGAGCGGGATACGATGTTACGTTCTTTACCTGTCCTACCGCTAAGTACGAGCCGGAATGGGGCGTGCTGTATAACGCCATTCTGATCAATAACTTCCAATCGGTAACGTATTTTATCACGATTACCAAGGAAGGTACCTTGATCGATATAGACGCTGAACGTCCGAAGATGCCGGTTCAAGGATTGGCGAAGTTGCGTGCCCGTCTGGATCAACGTACCAAGGATATCCAGAATGTGGAGGATGAGCTGAAACATCGTGCCGTGGAGGATTATAAAACGTTGGAGGAATTCGATAAGAACCTGCAGGACGAGTTTAATCTTTCTAATGCGTTAGTGCAGACAGATCGGCAAGCGGGTGATAAGCTCATGTTGTTGGAAGGTTGGGTGCCGACGGAAAACGCTCCGGCCTTGGAGCACGAGCTGGATAAGCAAGGTTATTTCTTCCAGCAATTAGAGATCGAGGATGGAGATAAGGTGCCTATCAAGTTACGGAATAATAAATTCAGTAAGCTGTACGAGCCTATCACGAAGATGTTCTCCTTGCCTAATTACGGTGAACTTGATCCGACCCCGTTGTTCGCCCCGTTCTTTATGCTGTTCTTCGGACTTTGTTTTGGCGATGGCGGATACGGTTTGCTGGTCATGATCGCTTGTACGATCTTGAAGAAGAAGGTGAACCCGGACTTCAAGCCTTATTTGACCTTGTTCCAGTATTTAGGCTTCGCCGCCTTATTGGTGGGTACTTGTACGGGATCTTTCTTCGGAGTGGCCTTGGCGGATATCCCGGCTTTGTCAAAGATCAAGAACTACTTTGTGAATAGCGACAACTTGATGACATTCTCTATTGTCATCGGTTTGGTACAGATCATATTCGGTAAATGTGTCGCTGCTTACAAGATCAAGATACAGAAAGGAACGAAACACAGTATCGCTCCGTTCGCTTGGGTGTTCGTGATCATATCCTTGGCATTGGCGTTCGGACTTCCGATGTTGAACGTTCACTTGCCGAACGCTGTCGTTATGGTATGTTACGGAATCGCCATCTTGGGTCTGGTTGTCGCTTATTTGTACAATACACCGGGCAAGAACGTATTCTTGAACTTTGGTACCGGACTTTGGAACACGTACAATATGGCCTCCGGATTGCTGGGGGATACGTTATCATACATTCGTTTGTTCGCTATCGGTCTGACCGGTTCCATCTTGGGTGGCGTATTTAATACGTTGGCGGTTACGATGACAGACGGTATGAATATCGTGGCACGTGCGATCTGTATGTTGTTGATCTTGTTAGTGGGTCACTCCATCAATATCGCTCTTTGTACGATCAGCTCCTTGGTACACCCGCTTCGTTTGATCTTCGTGGAATATTACAAGAACGCAGAGTTCGAAGGTGGAGGTAAGGCTTATGAGCCATTCAGAAAAGCATAACAATTAAACGAGAAAATAAAACAATAAAAGAATAATTTAAAAAACACATTTTATTATGGAACCAATTTTATTAGCTTATGTAGGTATTGCGTTGATGACAGGTTTAACTTTTATCGGCAGTAGTTATGGTGTTACGATCGCAGGTAATGCGGTGGTAGGTGCGATGAAGAAAAATCCGGATGCTCTGGGTACGTACATCGCTTTAAGTGCGTTGCCTTCTTCACAGGGTTTGTATGGATTCGTGGGCTACTTTATGATGCAGAAGTTCTTGGTCGCTGATATTTCCATGTTGGCCGCTACGGCTGTTTTCGGCGCTGGTTTAGTGTTAGGTTTCGCTGGTTTTTACTCTTCAATCCGCCAAGCTCAAGTTTGCGCGAATGGTATCGCTGGTGTTGGTGCCGGACACAACGTATTCGGTGCTACGATGGTAATGGCCGTATTCCCTGAGTTATACGCTATCTTGGCCTTATTGGTTGTGATCTTGATTGGCGGAACGATTCCTGTCGCCTAATCATTCAAACATCTGGATATAATAAAGGCCGTCCCGGACATTCCCGGGGCGGCTTTTTTGATTGGATCAATGAATAAACTATCTCTTTTAGTTTATTAACTATACGAATTAGTTTGGTAACTAAAAGTTTTAGTTACTTTGTCGCAAACAAGATAAGGTTATGAAACGACTTACGGCGAAAGAAGAAGAAATCATGGGCTGGTTCTGGCAGAAAGGCCCATTGTTCGTGAAGGAGCTACTTGAATATTACGAGGAGCCTAAACCTCATTTCAATACCCTTTCTACGATTGTCCGAGGCTTGGAGGAGAAAGGTTTCCTCGCCCATAAGAATTTCGGGAATAGCTATCAATATTATGCGGTCTTAACAGAAAAGGAGTATAGCAACGGCACGCTGAAAAATGTGATCGCTAAGTATTTCAATAATTCTTATCTGGGGGTTGTCTCTACGCTGATCAAGGAAGAGGATATCTCTGTGGATGATCTGCGAAAACTAATAGATGATGTAGAACAAGGGAATCGTAAATAAGAACGAATATGGGAATCTTCTTTGTATATATCCTTAAATCATCCGTGTGCTTGACGATATTTTATCTGTTTTATAAGCTATTGTTGAGCCGTGATACCTTCCATCGTTTCAACCGGATCGCTTTATTAAGCTTGATCATGCTTTCGGTTATCATCCCATTTTGTGAGATTACTTTGGAGGAAGCGACGGCCATTCAGCGTCCGGTCATGGATTTGGAGAATTTGCTAGCGGCGGTTTCCATGAGAACGTCGGCGGAATCCGCTAGCCAACCTGTATGGTTACGAGTTATGGTGATAGCCTATATAATCGGAGGGATATTAACGCTTTGTCAATTCGCATATTCATTTTATGCCTTGTTCCGGTTGATGAGACAAGGTACACCGAAGCTGGTGGACGGAATCCATCTGATTCTTATGGACCAACCAGTCGTCCCGTTCAGTTGGATGCGAACGATCGTAATAAGCCGGAAGGATTTTGAGGAAAGTGGGATAGAGATCATGACGCATGAGATGGCGCATATAAAAGCCCGTCATTCCATTGATCTGCTGATCTCCGAGATTTGTATCCTGTTCCATTGGTTCAACCCATCTGTCTGGTTGTTGAGGCAGGAATTACAAAATATCCATGAATACGAGGCCGACGAGAGCGTATTAAATCAAGGCGTCGACGCAAAAAGATATCAATTATTATTAATCAAAAAAGCTGTTGGTGCACAGCGCTTCACTTCTATGGCCAACAGCTTTAATCACAGTTCACTTAAAAAGCGAATAGCTATGATGTTAAAACAAAAATCAAGTCCATGGGCACGGTTGAAGTATCTGTATGTACTCCCGTTGGCAGCCTTAACGGTTGTAGCCTTTGCCCGTCCGGAAATCTCTCACGAATTGGAGAAGATTTCGAGTGTCAAAATTAGCGAAATTATTCCGGTTCAGGAAAAAAAAGAGCCTAAAAGAAATGTAGAGGTTGAGACCCTCGCAAGGGATTCGGTCGTTTTTGAAAAAGATATGCAAGCGATACAGGAAAAGGTCTCGGCCGTGATGGAGAAATACCAGCCGGAGATTGACAAGGCGGTCGAAGAGGCTGTGAAAGCGGCGAATATCGACGAGATCGTTTCTGCGGAAATGGCGAAACACCAAGCTGAGATCGACAAGGCTGTGCAAGCGGCGATAGAGGCAGCCAAGATAGATGAGACTATTGCCGCCGAAATGGAGAAGATCCAACCGGAGATCAATCGAACCATAGAGGAGGCCATGAAAGCCATAGATATCAATGAGAAGGCTGCTAAGGAGGCATCAAAGGTAAAATCCTCTTTCTCCGGTATTGTTTACATCGATGGAGTGGAATCATCTAAAGAGAGGATGGACAATTTGAATCCCGATCGTATTGCGTCTATGAATGTGTACAAAGGAAACGAGGCGATCGCTAAATTCGGAGAGAAAGGTCGTAATGGTGTTATCGAGATAAAATTGAAGAAATAACTTTAGTCTTCCCCCTTTACTATTCTCATTCGTGAGATAGGGTAAAGGGGATCTCTTTTTAAATACATTTGTTCATTCATTTACAAAACAGTATTTAAAATAGGGATATGGATGAGAAAGGATTTGTAGAAGGTATGAGGGAGTATATAGCCCAGTTGAATCGAGAAAAGCGATATTCCTCGGCTAAGAGTTATCAAGACGCATTAAACTCCTTTATAAGGTATAGCGGAACCGACTGTATAGCTTACTCGGCTATTAATAAGGATAATCTTCGCCGGTACGAGGCTTATTTATTGGAGAACGGCTGTATGCGCAATACGATTTCCACTTATATGCGGCGTTTGCGTTGTATCTATAACAAAGCGGTGGAGAACGGTAAGGCGGAATTTATTCCCACTTTATTCAAGGGGATTTTTACGGGTGTGGAAAGTAAGCGTAAGAAGTCCTTGCCTATCGAGGATTTACACCGTCTGATGACAGTCCCGGTGGAGGATGGGAAGCAGAGAAAGACACAGTTGGCGCTTTGCTTGATGTTTCTGTTTGGGGGTATGTCTTTCGTTGACTTTGCCCACTTGAAGACCGGTAATATCAAAAACGGTATATTAGATTACAACCGTCAGAAGACCGGGACACCGATGAGACTGGAGATCTTGGAGACAGCCGAGACAATGTATAAGGAATTGTCAGGAGAGAAAGTGCGAGATTCCGGATATTTATTTCCCTTTCTGAGTGGCACCAGAGAGGGGCGTGAGGAATACCTCGAATACAATGCGGCGCTATTTCGATTTAACCGGAATTTAAAAGCGTTGAAAGAATTTGCGGGAATTACCTCGGATGTCACCTCTTATACGATTCGCCATTCTTTTGCCATGACATTAAAAGAACAAAATGTCCCGATTGAAATGATCAGCGAACTATTGGGGCATAAATCTATCAAGACAACACAAATTTATTTAAGGAGTTTCTCTTTAGGGAAAATGACGGAGGTTAATAGCGCCTGCTTTGGCGGTGTCTATAATTATGAATCTCAAGCGGGGTGAGGCTACTTGGAGAGTAGCGTATTCTTTCACGGCGCAAATGTAATAAAAAATAGCTAAAAACAAGCGAATAGATCCGCTTGTTTGTTCATTATTGGTGTTTGACCCTCTCTATTCTTTGATTTTTCCATTTTTTCCTAGACGTATAGACACGGTGATGCGGGCGAAACGACTCCTTGTTTTCGGTATCATTCCGCCATGTCTCATAATCTGTGTGTATCCCTGTAGAGATGGGGCGTGCCCCGTCTCATCCCTTCAAAATGGTATTTAAAATTACTCCCAGACGGTGGGAGACGGAGCACGCTCCGTCTCTACAACTGGGTAATAACCATTTTCCAACCTTTTAAGCTACTTCCCGAGTAGCTTAATATTTCAAGCGATGGTGATTTTCAGAAAAGCCATTTTTAAAGACATAAAGTGTTGTTTATCAGGAGTAAATAGGGTGCTCTTGGTAGGGCTTTGAATTGTCGTGAGGCTTGAATGAAGATCCTGATATAATCTTAGGAAAAGATAATCATAATGATGAATGTTTTGAGAGACGGTTGCTCGGAGAGGGGTACGGCGCGGGTTGGCAAGCGTCATGACCTGAAGACTGTACGCTGGTACGTGCTCACGCTTCCTACTACGGGTGTGGCACGACGCGACAAGATCAGCCCCGCGAAAAGCTTGGATGCCGAGCTTTCCCGGCGCAAGCGTCGTGGGGAGACGTTGTTCGAGTATTTCGCCCCCTCCTATGTGGAGGTGAGGAAGGTGGACGGAAAGATGGTCAACACGAAGCGACCCCTGCTGTTCAACTACGTGTTTGTCCGGGCCTCGGTGGAGGAGATCTTCCAGATGAAGCGCACGCTTCCCCTATACAATTTCCTTCCCCGGGTCTCTTCCGGAGGCATGACTCATTTCCCTTATCTCTCGGATGACGAGATGGGGAGTTTACGTTGGGTGGCGGAATCTTACTCCAACGAGCTTCCGGTGTACGTACCGGACAGCGACCGCTTGCTGAAGGGAGACCGTGTGCGTATCACGTCCGGTTATTTTACCGGTATGGAGGCAGAGGTGGTGATCCAGCCGGGTGGTGGGCATAAAGATGTCATGGCACGTATCCTCGATTGTATGTGGGTCCCCTTGTTGGAGGTGAAGCCGGGCGAGTATGAGCTGATCGAGCTGAACACAAAGGGTAAGCACGTCTATACCCATCTGGATAACGACCGTCTGCGGGAGGGTTTGCACGATGCCTTGGGACGTTACCATGCCTCCGGCAGCGTATCAGAGGAGGATACTCGTTTGGCCCGTGAGGTGTTGAGATCCTACGGTTCGCTCCGTGCGGAGACGGACGTGATGCGTTGCAAGATCTACTCATTGCTTCTTTCTGCCTACAAGTTGTTGGGCGATGAGGAGGAGTTCACACGTTTGCATGACACGATGCGTGGTATGCTCCCGGTGGTGAAAGCTCCGCAATCCCGTGCCTTGTTGCTGGTGACGCTCTACGGTTGCACGGACAGCGCCCTTTACCGGCAGATGGCGCATGAGGTGGTGGATCCTTGGCGGGGTGAGTCCTCGCCCAAGAAAAGCAAGTTATCCTTGATCCGCCGGCTGGACGATTGCGATCGCTGGCTGAAACACGAAATCAGTTGACAGTTGACAAGTGACAGTTGACAGTTTAAATCAAAAATCATAAATCAAAAAGAAATGTCTTCCCTTCCTTCCGGCGTTCGTTTGGTGCGGTTGCTGAACGAGCATTTGAGTGATATCATGAACCGCGAGCGTACGAATACCGCCTCCATCCACTTGTATTGCACGGGTCCCTACTGGGTCGCTTTCGAGCGTTCGGCCTATCAGTTACGCCTTGCGTTTCCGGATAGCGAGACCACTCCGATGCGCCTGCTCGGGTATCCGTTCCCGGTCGTGATGGTGTCCGTCACGGATCGTTTGCTCCGCTCGTATGCCCGCAAGCATATCTTGAGAAAAGACGAGTCGGATTACAAGTTATTGACCGTCCCCGGACTTCCCTTGGCGGATTACCATGCGTGGCACACCAATGAGGTGAAGGGGTTGCCTTTATAAATGAGAGAGTATGAGTTTTTTTAAGGTTAGGAAGCGGAAAAGGTCCTGGTATCAGATAGAAAATGAATTACTTAACAAAATGTTAGCTGATAAGAATGTAGGAGATAGTGATTGTAACGGACAAACTTTCTCAATGCGACGGTGATTTCGGTATTATTTAGGAAGCTATAGAGATTGACCTTTTTGCCGGCTTGATGTCAAGAAGGGGGAAGGATACCGGACAAATTGAATGTTAATTAAAAAAATAATTCATATGAAAAAAATTAATCATGTTGTATTAGTATTAGTACTTTCTTGTTTTTGTATCTTACAAGTTCAAGTCACTTCTGCGCAAGAACCTAAAATCACGGTTAATAGTATTTTCTCTGAAAATATTATTTCTATTATCAATCTTCCTACTTATAATGCGAAGCTACAATCAAGAGATGAGTTTGTATATATCTTACCTTTAGGATTAACTTTGGATTTGAAAGCTTTGGTTTTCAATGATTTGTCCTTTAATGAGCTATTGACCGATCGTACGGCATTGGATAATGGATACCTATTTGCTCGAATGGTAAACGATATTCTAGTCTTTAAAGGTGATTCTTATGCCCAAGGAGGAGCGTTAGAAAGATTCGGTAATCAGAGTAAGTTACTTTACAGTCCCACTTATGCTAATTCTTTTGGATTAACAGGAATGATACCCTCCCCCGAACGTATATCATGGAAGAATTTTAACAAAGTACAAAAAGGAAAAGTGAAATATGCGTTAAATCTTTCTTTGGGCCGGTTGAATCTTGAACGTGGTTGGTTGGATGTGAATTCTCTACGGGATGCGGATCTTCCATCGGGAAGCTCAATCATTATTGGTTTGATCTTGACTAATAAACTCCAATTGAATCTTTATCGGGAAGGCTCTTTAAATGAAAAGATTAAGGATGATAATATTTCTATTATTGGATTTATTTGTGTCGTGATATAAAATTTATTAATCATTAAAAAAAATGCTATGCAAGAAGTGCAAAAAATTACATGCGTGAATTCTGCGGGATTCATTCAAAAATTTCGTGTGAAATGGAATGGAGGATGCTCTGGCTGGTCTGATACTTATCCTAATCCTCAATCGGCTACCATTGATTTGAATCAATATAATCTTGATTTTGGCAATGAGGTTTGGGTTGAGGTAAAAGCGATTTTAGGTTCTACCAAGGAGTCTGGATCTAAAGTTATTTATAACCCACTGTCTGAAAGTACAGCGGTTTATCGTACGACGGGCGTAACATTAGCCTATAAAATTAAATTAGAAGGAGAATAATTATGGAGGACAAATTATTAGTAGCGCTTCTTGGTAAAATTCAAGACGTACTTTCTGGAGAGAACGCGGTTATTGGAAACGAAAGTGATTATTTGGCTTGGTGCCTGCCGGGAATACCTTTCCAGGCGGAAGATTTACAATTCGCTATAAAGGGACTTAATGGAGCTGATGGAGTGGAAACAGCCCAACTGAATAGAAATGCGTTTGAGTTCTCTCGTGTAGCCAATAACATTCCGGATGATGGTATAATTAATGGTTTATTTGATCAGCACGGAGCTGTATTATGGAATGTTTATAAGGATGTGCTTCGTTTTTCAAAGGTGCCAAAGGATAATTTAACAAAAGAAGAAGAGGAGAGGTTATTAGCGCTTCGTAATGCGTTGGTTTCTAAGGCTGTTAAGTATGATGTGCTTGATTTTAAGAAGGAGAATCCTATCGAGACAGTTGAAGATAGTCCGATGGTTAAGGCATATAAAGCTAAATTTGCTGAATACATGGATGCCGTCATGATTTATAATAATAAACGTCTATCTGCCATCAATGCTGAGACGCAACTAGCAGTCTAGGATTTTGCGGTAAATGGTCATTTGTACGAGATGCAAGTCCGTCAAGCGTTAAACTCATGGGTATCGGAAGGGTATAAAGATGATGTTGAGAAAATAAATGCGTATATTAAACATACTTCGCAACGTAGTATGGCCTTGTTGAAAGCAGAGATGGAGGCTCAACTGGATGCGGCTCTATTGAAGGAATCCCAGTCGGGGAGTGATTACTACATGACAAGTCTTTATCCAAGTAGTTTTGTCAACTCGGATAAAGGTTGGACAGAGTTCGTGTTCAATTCCGCTTCAGAGAAAAAATATGATAGAGAGGCTCATCATACGACAAATGCACAGGCATCCTATAAATTTCTTTTCTGGTCTGTAAAAGGAGGGGCGGATAATGTCCAGAAAGATATTCTTGAAGGTAGTCTTTCTTGTAAAGACTTCGTTATGAAGTTTAAGATAACTCAGGCTATGCTTGGTCGTGGTTGGTTTTCGCCAGAGTTTCTGACCAATCAATGTTGGGACTGGGATCAAAAGATACATGGAGTTTTGTCCGATGGTCAGCCTGCTCCCAAGGGACATCTCCCTGCTTATGCTACAACTGCGATCTTTATAAAGGATATTGAGATAAAGTCTTCCGCATTAGATACGATGAATTCTACTATTGAGGCTCATGTAAAAGCTGGAGCCTCCGTTAATTGGGGGCCTTTTAAGCTTAGTGGCGCTCATAATACGGATGATAAGAAGGTAGAATCTGGTTATGATAAGAAAACGCAAACTTTAAAAATCAAAGGTATGCAGTTGATCGCATTCAAGTGTCATAAGTTACCCAAGACACCGGATTGTAAAATTGAGGATTTGCAATAAAGGGAAAAGCTTTGAGGAGAAGTGTCTTAGGACGTTTCTCCTCAAATGCTTGTTGTGAAGAAAGATGATTTTAAAAGGATGTTAAATTAAAAAATGAAAACAATGGATCTTGATAATTTGACTGATTTATCCCAAATGAGAGACCTATTCAATGTAAATGAGATGGTAGGTGCCGATATGGATATATTTCCAAATATATTTGGTAGTGGGATGCATATGTATACACCTGATGTGTTTTGCAAAATTCAGGAGTGTTCAAAAATGTTAGAAAAGTATGTGGATAGATTTCCTGCGACAAGAGGATGCGTCAAATTTACTGGTGAAGATATGAGACTTTGGATGCATGACTATTATAGGAATCTGGTTCATGGCGGTCCTCAATTGCCAGATGACAAGTATTATACTGGTAATGACAGAGAATCAAACCTTGGTATAGGTAATGATGGTGAATTCAGTGGAGAAGAGTTATTCCAGTTCTTGTATCGATTATTTCAAGCAATCACACTTCATAAGATTCAATCTATGGATATGATGAAGATCATGAATTGTTCTGAGATGTTGAGTTGTGCTGAGATGTTAGAAAAGTATGTTTCTGAATATCAAAAAACAAGAAAAAATATGAAACTGGTTTCTGAGGATATGTCTCTGTGGAAGCAGATGTATTATCCTCGGTTGGTCCTTAGTGGTCCTCGATTACTGGATGATAAATTTTTCGGAAGTAACAATACTAATTTAGGTATTGGAGCTGATGGTGAATTTAGTGGCTATGAGTTGTTTCAGTTCTTGTATCGCTTGTACAAAGAGATCTCGAATCGATTATAATAATTGTAAGCAGGCTTTATCGGCTGAGTAAGTAACTATTTTGGATATGGGTGTATGCACCGTTTCTGGGGGACAAACCCGTTCAAGACACTTGCCCATCGGTATGTAATTGGTTGACGGGCAAATCATAGAAGTTCCGGCAATGGCCGGGGGTAACTTTCCTTTGGAAATTTCCCTAGAAGATAGGGAAGGACAAACAGATAGCTGTTTTTGCTGGTTACGCATAGGGATTAATAACTTTATAAAATACAAAAATATGAACCAAATATTGAGAAATGTTTCAAATATCCCTTTGGAGATTCCATGCGGATATTATGTGGTTTGTATGATGAATACTCAGACCTCATGCCAGATAAAAGTGCGCTTAACCGATAATAATAACTAGGATTTAATTACACCGATGGTACGCCGTTCTGTGGAAGTACTTCCTCTTCAGATAGCAATTTCTGCTTAGTATAAGACTACGGGTACTACCCTTATCTATTCCATTAAATTGATGAATTGATTTTTAGGACGAGGGGATTTATTTCTCCTCGTTTTAAATTTAGGCATAGTCAAACAAGAATAATTTAAAATTATAAATACCTTGGGGAAAGGACATACTCTATTTTGAGTACAAACCTATATAATGTCATTGAGTAATCTGAAAGATATAGCTTGGCGTTTCGCTAGGGTGATACCTGAGTATGATCCGGATTATGTCCGTTAGGATGCATGTGGGGCTTGGATTTCCTATGCGGATTATAACAACCGGGATCACTAGTGTCCACTAAAAGAAATTAAGTTTTAATAGTGTGTCATTTTGATAGGCAAACCACCAATATAGCGTATGGCAGACTGATTTAGGTGCTGCCCAACGTCATGTTTGGCATTCAATATATTTGCTTGGACTCGGGAAAAAAGCCGGAGGGCGTTTCAGAAAAAGACGTGAGGCCGGATCCGCAGCTGTGTGATTTATTAGCCTCCTATATCCAAGACGAGGAAGTGCGTCACGACTTCGTAAAGCGAATCGCCTAATGTCCGGATGTGGCCACCCTCTGCCAAACAGTGCTGACCGACCTTTTCAACGAGGTCTTTTGTGACTGCGTAGAACCGGCCAAACTTATCAAGAGCAAGGAATTCTTCAACGCCATCATCCCCCTGCTCTCCTTCGGGCAAGGTAAGAGCTTGCGCAATATCCGCCGGACGATCGTGAAGTTTGTGCAGGGGGAGGGATGAGGGATATTTTCAGTAGTAATTGATTCTGTATTCAATAAAATAATGTTTTTTTTTGAAAAGCTGATGAGGAATAAGACTGTATTGGTTAATTTCTCCTATTTGAGCATATTACAGATTTTTACGATCGTATTTCCGTTGCTGACCTATCCTTATTTATTGCGTGTTGTAGGGTTGGAGTTATATGGGGTACTTGTGTTTGCTCAGACTATTATATCTTATGTGTCGTTGGTGATAAATTTTGGCTTTAATATGTCCGGAGCGAGAAATGTGGCTGTTTATAAAGGAGATAAGGAGAGATTGTCCCAAATAGTCTCCTCCATTTATTTGTGTAAATTTATCCTTTGGCTTATTTGCCTTATCGTGTATTTATCGGTAATAAGTATATTTTCGTTTTTTAAGAATTATTATTTGGTTTATGCCATTTCTTTCTTATTGACATTCAATGAGCTCTTATTACCTATCTGGTTCTTTCAAGGGATCGAGAGGATGAAGTATATCACGATTGTGAACTTGTCATCTCGTCTGTTATTTGTGGTCGCTATATTCTTGTTTGTCCATGACCATGAAGATTATCTGCTGGTACCGCTTTTGAATGGAATCGGTGCCATATTGGCGGGTTGCTTGTCTTTCTATATCGTGTTAGGGGAGGAGAAGATAAATTTGTCCTTGATCCCTATGAGAGAGTTGATCTCTGCTTATAAGGAGAGCCTCTCTTTATTCGTTTCTATTCTTTCTACCCAAATCTATGTGAATGTGAACAAGTTGGTTATTGGTTCCTTCTTGGGTATGTCGGAGGTTTCTATCTATGATATGGCAGAGAAGGTTTCGCTTTTGATTAAACTTCCTGCTTCCATGATGGGACAAGCGGTTTTCCCGAAGATTTCCCGTGAACGTAATGTATGTTTTGTTAACCAGATGATGTTCTTGGTGGCGGGGATCGTTTTATTGGCTTATGCCGTTTTATTTGTTTATAGCGGATGGATTGTGTATCTTTTTACGGGAGAATACATAGAAGTGGCATCTCTAATTATTCGTCTGTTGGGGTTGTCTGCAATCTTAGTGTCCTTTAATAACTTCTTGGGAGGAAATCGTCTTATTCCGTTTGGCTACTCATCCGTCTATATGCGAGCGATGGTAGCTAATTGCTTGTTCTTCTTAGCAAGTACTGGGCTGCTTTGGATGACGGAGAATATAAATATATATACGGTGACAGTGATGGCGGTAGCGGTGGAGGGATTCTGCTTGGTAACATTACTTTACAAAGATTGGCATTTGAATTTACTCAAGTGATAGCAATGAATGCTATTTATTAAAAAGGTCGAATATACAGAGATGCTTTCGTTTATTTCAATTATTGATCCTAATATTATATTTATGCAACTATCAATTATTATCCCGGTATTCAATGTGAAGAATTATATCCGTAAATGTTTAGAGTCTGTACTTTCTATTACAGATTTGAGTTATGAGGTCATCCTTGTACAAGATGTATATGCGGATGATTCATTGGAAGATATTTCTGATTTATTGGATAATTCATTTGTATGTATATGTAATCAAAAGAATGCAGGACTATCTGCTGCAAGGAATGCGGGTTCGCTTTTAGCAAAAGGTGAATATATCTATTTTATGGATAGTGATGATTATATAGATTCGATTGTTTTTTCTGATTTTTTTATTTGTTATTATCCGTTAAATCCAGATATATTGATTGGAACTTTTAAGTTTGTAGATGAAAAAGGTGAAGGTTTGGAGCAACAAAACAACCAACTTATTTTTACAGCACAAGGGATATTTAAGGGGCAGGATTATTTACTACGATATTTGTCTTTTCCTATGGTCTGGTTGTATATTTATAAACGAACTTTTTGGCTAGAAAATCAACTTGAGTTTAAAGAGGGAATTTATTTTGAAGATAATGAATTTACTCCACGTGCATTGTATTTAGCTCAAAAAGTTTGTGTGACAGATATACCTTTCTATTATTATCGAATTCGACTAGGTTCGTTAGCGCGGCAAGAATTTGGTGATAAAAAAATGAATGATAGTCTGTTAGTGGCTAATTCTTTATTGGATTTCTCTGATTGTAAGGTAAAGGAAAAGATAATGAAGAGTTTTTTTATAAAGAAAGCGTTGTCCGTGTTTTTTGGGCCATTAGGTTTTTTTCTTCAAAATCACTTTGCGAATGAAGAACAGAAAAGAGATATTAATTTGATGTTGAGGAGAATCTCGCTTTTGACGAAATTGCCTTTTCGTTTTAGATTAATGCTACTTCTTCATCGCATGAGTTTGTGGAGCATGTTATATGTGGTAAAAAAACGATATAACTATAAATACTTTCATTCATGAAAATCTTAATTACGGGTGGTGCCGGTTTTATAGGTTCCCATCTTTGTGACGCTCTTTTAGAAAGAGGGCATAGACTTACAGTTGTGGATAATCTGGTGCTGGGGCGGAAAGAGAATATCTCGCACCTTTTTGGGAGAGCTGATTTTGAGTTTATAGAAGAAGACTTACTTCATGTAGAAGCTATGAGAACTATCTTCAAGAACAAAAAATTTGACATGGTGTATCATTTGGCGGCTAACTCTGATATTCAAAAGGGCGGGAAAGATCCAAAGGTTGACTATGATCTGACATTCAATACGACTTTCCATGTGCTTCAATATTTGAAGGAGTTTGGAATAAGAAAGCTCTTTTTTGCCTCTACCTCCGCTATTTATGGTGAGACAAGTGATGTTTTAAACGAGAATTACGGCCCTTTATGTCCTGTTTCTAATTATGGTGCCGGTAAGTTGGCTAGTGAGGCATTTATTAGCGCATTTAGTGCTACTTATCTGATTCAGACATGGATCACTCGTTTCCCTAATGTGGTAGGTGAGCGCTTCACTCATGGTGTGATTTATGATTTTATCCATAAGCTACGGAAGAATCCGGCTGAGTTAGAAGTGTTGGGCAATGGCGAGCAGTATAAGCCTTATGTGTATGTGAAAGACTTGGTGGAAGGTATTCTTTACGTGATAGACCATGCCTCTGATGCTTATAACGTATATATGTTGGGATCTGATAGCCGGACGAAGGTGAAAGAAATAGCTGCTATGGTGATTGAGGAGATGGGCTTGAACGCTAAGATCAAATATAGCGGAGGTGATCGTGGATGGGTTGGTGACGTGCCCGAGTTTCGTTACGACTTGACCAAAGTAAATACGTTAGGCTGGAAAGCGGCTTATACGTCTAATGAATCTGTAAGATTAGCCATCCAAAAAGCTTTAGGAAAATGAAGGTGGTTGTAATAGCGGGTGGTCAAGGTACTCGTATCGCATCGGTGAATAGTGAAATTCCCAAGGCAATGATTCCTGTCGCAGGTAAGCCTATTTTGGAGTACGAGATTGAGATGGCTAAACGTTATGGTTATACGGACTTCTTGTTTATTATCGGTCACATGGGTGATCAGATAGAGCAGTATTTTGGGGATGGCTGTCAGTGGGGTGTGAGCATTGAGTATTTTATAGAGGAGAGACCTTTGGGTACGGCCGGTGCTTTGGGCTTATTGAGAGATAAGTTAACGGAAGATTTCTTTGTCTTTTATGGAGATACGGTGATGGACTTTGATATGGATGCTATGCTCAATTACCATAAGAGCAAGCGGGCGGATGCTACTCTTTTCCTTCATCCGAATGATCATCCCTATGACTCTGATATTGTTGAACTGGATTCAAGTGGACGTGTGTTACGTTTTTGTAACAAGCCTCATGCTGATGATTTCGTGAGCCATAATATGGTGAATGCCGCACTGTTTGTCTTCTCTCCGAAGGTTTTGGAGCAGATAGAGATAGGAACGAAGTCGCACATAGAGAAGCATGTACTTCCCGCTTGTTTGAATAAAGGGATGAACTTGTTCGGATACGTGTCTTTCGAATACATCAAGGATATGGGTACTCCCGATCGTTATTATTCCGTATGCGATGATGTGACGAGCGGGAAGGTGGGTCGCTTGAATAGGAGATATACACGACCTGCCATATTTCTGGATCGTGATGGGGTTATCTCTAAAGAAATGAACCTGCTTTGTAAACCTGAGCAAGTGGAACTGATAGAAGGAGTTGGAGAAGCCATTCGTTATATTAATGAGAAAGGGTATTTGGCGATTGTCGTGACCAATCAGCCGGTGATAGCCCGTAATCTTTGCAGCTTGGAAGAGTTGGATTATATCCATGCAAAGTTGGAGACCCTGTTAGGGCATGAGCAGGCCTATTTAAATGCTATCTATTATTGTCCGCATCATCCTGACGCTGGCTATCCGGAGGAACGGAAGGAGTACAAGATAAAATGCGCTTGTAGGAAACCTGCACCCGGAATGTTGTTGCAGGCAGCTAAGGATTGGAATATAGACATGGGCCAATCCTATATGATAGGTGACCGTTCCAGTGATGTGCAAGCAGGAGAGAACGCAGGTTGTAAAGCCTCTATCCAAATAGAGATGAACAAACCTTACGCCCTGTTAGACGCTTTGAAAACAATTATTTAAATAAACGTATTGTAATGATTATATCGAGGACCCCTTTTCGCATCTCATTTGCGGGTGGAGGCTCTGACCTCCCGTCGTTTTATCATCGAACGACGGGGGCTGTATTGAGTACCTCTATAGACAAATACATGTATATAGCTATCCATCCGTTCTTTGATCAGAAGAAGATTCAATTGAAATATTCTAAGACGGAATTAGTTGATTGTATAGATGATATCCATCATCCTATATTTCGAGAAGTATTGAAAATGTATCAGCTAAGTGGTGTAGACCTAAACTCCATAGCGGATATCCCGTCGGGAACCGGCCTGGGATCTAGCTCTGCTTTTACGGTAGGTCTGTTGAATGCGGTTCGGGCTTATTTGGGAAAAGCGACCAGCGGTGAGAAGTTAGGGCAGCTAGCCTGTGATGTGGAGATTCATAAGGTCGGTTCGCCTATCGGAAAGCAGGATCAATATGCGGCTGCTTGTGGAGGTCTTAATTTCATTAGCTTTTATGGGGATGAAACGGTAAACGTGGAGAAGATAATCATGGATCCCGGTAAGAAAAAGGAGCTGGAGGATAATCTGTTAATGGTCTTTGTAGGAGGAGAGCATTCTGCCAATGCTATTCTGAAAAGCCAATCGGCGGCTATTAGTGACGTTAGAAAGTTTGAGACTCAAAAAGAGATGGTTCAATTAGCATATCAACTTCGTTTCTCTTTAGAGAGCAATCAGCTTGATGATTTTGGCCGTATCCTGCATGAGGGATGGTTGATGAAGAAGTCGTTGGCCTCTGGTATCTCAACGGGTGTGGTAGATGAGATGTATGATAGGGGCATTCGTGCCGGAGCCTTGGGCGGTAAGTTGTTGGGTGCCGGAGGTGCGGGCTTTATCCTTTTCTATTGTCCGAAGGAGAGACAGGATGCTTTTAGGGCACGAATGAAGGGAATGAATGAGATGAGTTTTCATTTCGATGATTTTGGATCAAAGATAATTTATGTAGGAGATAAATTCAGTGATTAATATGATGGATTATACGCAAGAGATAACCGCTTATTTCGATAGACTTAAGGTTACGATCGATAAGATTAGTAAATCGGATTTAAGTGACTTGATGAATGTGTTGGTAGATGCCAAAGAGTCAGGGAAACAGATTTTCATAATGGGCAATGGTGGTTCATCCGCTACGGCCTCCCATTATGTGTGTGACTTTAATAAAGGCATTTCGATGAACCAAGATAAGAAGTTCAAATTCATTTGTTTGAACGATAACATCCCCTCTTTGATGGCCTATGCCAATGATTTGTCTTTTGAGGATATTTTTGTTGAGCAATTGAAAAACTTCTATCAAAAGGGAGATATTGTGATTGGAATTTCCGGGTCGGGCAATTCCATGAATGTGTTGAAAGCGATAGATTATGCGAATGAAAATGGAGGCGTAACAGTGGGCTTGACCGGGTATAGTGGGGGCAAGTTGATAGAAATGGCCCAACACAACGTACATATTCCTATTGATGATATGCAGATAGTAGAGGATTTGCATATGGTGCTAGACCATTGTATGATGAAGACTTTGAGTAGAGATAACAAATGATTCTTGAATATATAAGCCTTAAATGGAGTAAGTAAATTTATGGTATCTGGTAGCCTTTTATATTTGACTTTAAGATTATAAAAAGCATGTTATATTTTTATTTGTTCACTTTATTTTCTGCTTTAATAAGAAGGATTAACGGATCGACGTTTTTTTTGGTTCTTATTTGTGTGTGTTTCTTGATCTTTCTTCCTGATACTGGTTTTGATTACTCTTCTTATAAGCATGCATATGACAATTCTTACTTTTTAAGTGATTTTCCGTGGTTTTATACAGATTCATATTTGACCGCAGAACCTTTTTTTAAGTGGTATATTTCATTAGTTGCTAATTTGATTCCATTTGGATATCCTTATTTTCTTGCTTTTAATTATTTATTGTGTACGATTTTGTTGTTTGTTTTTTTATTGAATAATCGAAGTATAATAAAGTCGTTTTTATTCTATACTTTACCTGTTATATTTCCAGTTCTAATGTATTGGTCGCCTCGGTCATCTATTTCTTTTGTTTTTGTAATAGGAGGTTTGATTTATTTGATACGTAAAAAATATTTTTTAGCTGTTTTATGTTTATTTTTAGGGTGTGGGGTTCATTCTCAATATTTGTTGTTTTCTTTTTTACTAGTAATTTTATATATTGCTCTTCGCATACTTCCTTCTAGAAGTTATAAAAGTTTTTCTATTTTATCGGCAATCGTTCTTTTTGTTTTTTTGAGAGAAATGGATTCTTTAATTAATGTGTTGGTATCTTTGTTGTCTTTTTTACCTTCCGCAGAAGTTGTTACGGGTAAAATGCATTATTTTGAAGAAGGTGAATCTGCTGTAGGGTTTAGATTGACATCTGTTTTATCTATTTTGATTTTTCCCTACTTGAGTTGGTCTTTAATAAGACGAATGAAAAAAACGAAGACTCTTGTTTTTGGGAATAATATTATGTACCAAGAGCAATTGTATATTTTGTATTTGTTTTTTGCAATCTTCTTATATGGATGTTCGATAAATCTAGCTTTCTTTGATGTCCCTCATTTAGCAGGCCGTTTGGCTCGTTTTTCAGATTACTTAGGTATGGCATTTCTTTTGCCATTGTATATAAAGTACAGGTTTGGAGATAACATGTTATCTTTGTTTTTGTTTTTTTTGTGTGCCATAACTCCTTTCTTATACAAAGATCTTTATATAAATGTTTTTTAATTGATAGTTTGTTTATTGCTGTGAAATATAACTTAATTGAATTATGAAGTTTCTTTCTTTCTTTCTTTCATAGTAAAGATATTTAATAGGATATCATGTGTTATTATGCGTTCTCGTTTCCGGGAATGTGGAAGTGGATGTCTGTTTTTTTCTGTTAATTCTCATTTTTCATATGCGACAATATCGTTGGGTAAAGACGTTTATATCGGTCCTAACGCAAATTTCTCCTCAGCAGAAGAAACGATTACTATTGGCGATAAAGTGATGTTTGGACCAGATGTAATGATAATAGGAGGGGATCATAATATTTCACAACTGGGTAAGTACATGCATGATGTTAAGGAAAAGTTACCACAAAATGATGCTCCGATTGTAATATGCGATGATGTATGGGTCGGCGCACGTTCTATAATATTAAAGGGTGTGACATTAGGGGAAGGATGTGTAGTGGCTGCTGGTAGTATTGTCACAAAATCGGTTCCTCCATATGCGATAGTCAAAGGGTCTCCTGCTGTTGTCTATAAATACAGATTCACGAAAGAAGAGATAGAGATACATCGTAAAATGATTCAAAATCAAAAGAGTTGAGATGAGCGATATAGATAATATTGAGATGTGGGGAGTTTATCCTCCTCCTTTAGGTGGCGTTTCCATTCATGTGAAACGATTGATTCATGGCTTAAATAAGCATAGGCTGGTTTTGTTGATGAATTATGGAACTAAAGTGATGGGATATGAATACATTAAAAATGTGTTTTCATTACCATTATTGATCTTTTCGTTATTATGGAGGAAGAGGAGGATTGTACATATTCATTCAAACTCCTATATAATATTTTTGCTTCTTTTATTAGTTGGAACTCGTCATAAGATTGGTGTAACATTGCATAACCAAAGAATAGCGAAGGTGAAGTCATCATTTAAACAGTTTATATTTATATCGTTTTTACGTAGAGCGGATTTTATAATTTTGAATAGCAAAAAATATTCTGATCATCTTATCCATAAGTATCAATTATCTGAAAATCGTTTGCATATTCTCCCGGCCTTTATTCCACCTATGGCATCTGAGTATTCTGGCTTATCCGATAATGTGTTGGTATTTAGGGAAAAATGTGATTACTTGATTTCTGCGAATGCCTTTCGTTTAGTCATAGAGGACGGTGTTGATCTATATGGATTAGATCTTTTGATAGAGTTAATTTATGATTTAAGAAAAGATGGTATTAATGCAGGTTTGTTATTCTGCTTACCTGAGATAGGAAATCAAAAATATTATGGTGAGATCTTGAATAGAATTAAGGATTATCATTTAGGAGAGTATATAAAAATAGTTTCAGGTGTCATACAAAATGCATTTGAATATTGGAAGATTTCAGATGTTTTTATTCGTCCTACTACTACAGATATTGAAGGAATATCTGTGAAAGAAGCTTTGTGGGTAAATACTCCTGCTATAGCGAGTAATGTCTGTGAGAGACCTGTGGGAACATTGCTTTTTGAAAATAGGAACTATTTAGACCTAAAGGATAAAGTGTTGAAAATCTATAAGGATGACAAATACAAAACTATAGATTTTAGAAAAAATGTACCTGATGTTGTTAGTGGAATATTAGAAATATATAATTCTTTATGAAACAAATAATTCAAGACCTCAAATCCGGGTCAACCATCTTGGAGGAAGTTCCTGTTCCCCAAGTGAAATCCGGTCATGTTTTAATCCAAACGACTCGTACGTTGGTATCTCTTGGAACGGAACGTATGCTTGTGGAGTTCGGAAAGGCGAACCTGATTGATAAGGCACGGCAACAACCGGATAAGGTGAAGCAAGTTTTGGACAAGATAAAGACGGATGGTTTGCAACCGACACTGGAGGCCGTGTTCAATAAGCTAGGGCAGCCTTTGCCTTTGGGATATTGCAATGTGGGCCGTGTGGTAGCTGTAGGGAAAGGTGTCGCGGAGTTCAAGGTGGACGATCGGGTGGTCTCGAACGGGAACCATGCGGAGTTTGTTTGTGTGCCGAAGAATCTGGTGGCGAAGGTGCCGGATGATATAACGGATGAGGAAGCGGCCTTTACGGTGATTGGTTCGATTGGTTTGCAGGGAATCCGCTTATTGAATCCTCAGTTGGGAGAGACGGTCGTGGTGGTCGGTCTGGGATTGATCGGTTTGGTGGCGGCGCAGTTGTTGAGAGCGAACGGCTGTAAGGTTATCGGGGTGGATTTTGACCAGCAGAAGGTGGATATGGCCGCCTCGAAGGGAATCGTGGCCGTTAATCCGGGCAAAGGTACGGATCCGGTAAGGTTCGTGGAGGATTATACGGGTGGTATCGGTACGGATGGTGTCTTGATCACGGCCTCCACGCAAAGCCATGAGGTGATCCATCAAGCGAGTGAGATGTCCCGTAAGAGGGGACGGATCGTTTTGGTGGGTGTTGTCGGATTGAATATGCGAAGGGATGACTTCTATAAGAAGGAGTTGAGTTTTCAGGTATCTTGCTCGTATGGGGCCGGACGTTATGACGAGGAATATGAGAACAAGGGGCACGATTATCCGTTGGCTTATGTCCGCTGGACGGAAAAGCGTAATTTTGAGACGATACTCCACGCGATCTCTTCCGGATCGTTGGATGTCAAGTCGTTGATAACGGAAGAGGTGGACTTGGCCGATTATGAGGAGATTTACGGCGATATGCGTAAGAAAGGATCGATCGCTTCCATATTACGTTTTCCCGCTGATTCGAAGATGGAGTCAGTTGTCTCTATCGGCAGTAATGCCTTTGTGAGTGGAAATGGCAAGATCGGGATTATTGGGGCGGGCAATTATACCTCCGCCATGGTCATACCTTGCTTGGCTAAGGCCCATGCTAGAATCAAGTATATAGCGAGCGCCCAAGGATTGTCCGCCAAGATATTGGCGAGGAAGGCGGGGGCGGAGAACGCCACGTCGGACTATCAAAACATATTGCGAGATCCGGAGGTAGATCTGGTGATGATCACGACACGGCATAACCTGCATGCCCGGATGGTGATAGAGGCTTTACGGAATGGGAAAAGCGTATTCGTGGAGAAACCGTTATGTTTGAATGAAACGGAATTGGATGATATCGTACAGGCCTATCAAGAAGTTCCTGAGGGCACGACCTTGACGGTTGGTTTTAACCGGCGTTTCTCTCCGTTCGCCGAGAAGATGAAGCAATTGCTGGGTGATGGACCAAAGAATATAGTGGCAACGATGAACGCCGGCTTTATTCCGCCGGAGGTATGGGTACATGATCTTGAGATTGGTGGGGGACGTATTATTGGCGAGGCTTGCCATTTTATTGATCTATGTTCTTTCTTGGCGGGCTCGGAGGTCGTGGCTGTTTGTATGAACGCATTAGGAGAAAATCCGGAGGAGAATACGGATAACGCTAGTATATTACTTCGTTATGCGAACGGGACGAACGCCGTGATCAATTACTTCGCAAATGGTTCAAAGTCGTACGCGAAGGAACGTGTGGAGGTTTTCTCTCAGGAGAGGGTCTTGGTCTTGGATAACTGGCGTAAATTGACCGGGTATGGTTTTAAGGGTTTCTCATCGATGAAGGCCGGTATGGATAAAGGACAAAAACGTCAATTTACGTTGTTGAATGAACGTATCCGGGAGGGCGGTGAGTCATTGATCCCATTTGAGGGTATATTGAATACGACGAAAGCTACTTTCGCTTGTATCACGAGCTTGAAAGAGAGGTGTTGGGTGAATCTCTAAAATAGTAAGTGCTTGGCTTGCATGGATGAAAACAATATATTATCCGCATCTAAATACATGTATATTTCATTATATATATCAACCCTTCGGAACTTGAGACCTCGCCAAATTCGTTATCAAGTCTGGTATAGGTTACGGGCATATATCCGGAAATATATGAATTTTCGGTATGCGCTCTCTTTACCAAGAACAGGGTGTCCATTGTCTTTAAACCCTTTCATCCCAAAATATACGGGTTGGGATAGTGTTATGGGACGTTTCTCGTTCTTAGGTAGGGAATCCGCCTTCCAAGGATGGAACGATGAGAGTTTTGGCAAATTATGGTTCTATAATTTAAATTATATGGACTACCTTCATCAAGAAACCATATCTTTCGAACAGGCTGTTTGCTGGATCGATAAGTTTGTCGATGAGATAGAGGGGAA
>ERZ779649.607-NODE-607-length-25688-cov-27.446963_pt1 | contig 25688 bp, 21 predicted proteins | sample MGYA00511882_ERZ779649 | MGnify/ENA primary metagenome ERZ779649 (study PRJEB29588, sample SAMEA2157793) | human gut metagenome | biome: human gut; feature: human-associated habitat; material: faeces | place: Denmark | collected 2008/2010 ... | reverse complement strand
CTGATTTTCTTTTCTATCTTTACCTCTTATTCTCTCTCAATGTTGTCAATGAACTTGTCCGTTTGAACGTGTTTCTGATGCTTATCAGCATCGTTGTTTCTCAAACGGACTGCAAAGATACGCACTTTTTCATTACCTCCAAATTTTTTCCGACTTTTTTATCATTTTTTTTCATAAAAAACATTTTATACACCATTTTCACCCCCAAAACCTGTCGAAATAAATGGATTTTGCTTAAGTTTGTATGACGCGGCCGGAAGAGTCGCGCTGACAAAAACAACTTAATTTTTAAGGATTGCTAAAACACATAGACAGATAAGCAAATGGAAGAAAAAAGAACGACTCTGCCTGAGAACGCGCAGAGAGAACTTAAACCGGGCGAAAAGTACGAACCGCTTCTGAGCCCTCAGAAAAACTATCCTGAAGTCACACCTTATTCAGTATGCGTCGGCCTGATCATGGTCATCATCTTCTCAGCCGCTGCCGCATACCTCGGACTGAAGGTCGGCCAGGTATTCGAAGCGGCCATTCCGATCGCCATCATTGCCGTAGGCCTTACAAGCGCATTGGGCAAGAAAGGCGGCCTCGGCCAGAATGTCATCATCCAGTCCATCGGCGGATGCTCCGGCTCGGTGGTTGCCGGCGCCATCTTCACTCTCCCTGCCATATATATATTAGGTGTAGAGGTGAACTTTATGCAGATGTTCCTGTCCTCCCTTCTCGGCGGCATTCTCGGCATCCTATTCCTGATTCCGTTCAGAAAATACTTCGTAAAGGAGATGCACGGCAAGTATCCTTTCCCTGAAGCCACAGCCACGACACAGGTCCTGATTAGCGGCGAAGGCGGAGGAAACAATGCCAAGACATTGATACTCAGCGGGCTCGTGGGCGGACTCTACGATTTCATCATCGCCACTTTCGGCGCATGGAGCGAAACGGTATCCACCACAGTCACCGCCATCGGCCAGCACATCGCAGACAAAGCCAAAGTCGTGCTGAAGCTGAACACCGGCGCTGCAGTACTCGGACTCGGCTACATTGTCGGTCTCAAATACGCGTTCATAATCTGCTGCGGCAGCTTCCTGGTGTGGCTGGTAATCATCCCGCTGATGAATCTCATCTGGGGCGGCCAAGTCATTGACCTCATGAACAGCGGCATCACGCAGACCATCGGAGACATGTCCGCAGACCAGATCTTCAAGGAATACGCGCGTCACATCGGCATCGGCGGCATTGCCACAGCCGGCATCATCGGCATCATCAAGTCTTTCGGCGTCATCAAATCGGCCGTAGGACTTGCCGCAAGCGAGTTCACGAAAAAACCGGGCACAAAAGCCAAAGCCACCGAACGCACAGACGAAGACATGCCGATGAAGACGATTGTTTTCGGCATTGTCATAGCCCTGCTGGCGATTTTCGCATTCTTCGCATTGGGCGGAGTCGTGGAAAACATCTGGCAGGCATTGGTCGGCGTGCTGATCGTGGGCATCATCTCCTTCCTGTTCACGACCGTGGCTGCCAACGCTATCGCCATCGTGGGCTCGAACCCTGTCAGCGGCATGACACTTATGACATTGATCATAGCATCATTGATCCTCGTGGCGGTCGGGCTGAAGGGCAATGCCGGTATGGCGGCGGCGCTGGTGATCGGCGGAGTCGTGTGCACGGCACTGTCTGTGGCGGGCTCGTTCGTGACTGACCTGAAAATCGGATATTGGCTCGGCACCACGCCTAAGAAGCAGGAAATCTGGAAGTTCGCGGGCGTCGCCGTCGCTGCTGCCACTGTCTGCGGAGTGATGCTCGTGCTGAACAAGACCTTCGGATTCACCGGGGACAATGCTCTCGTCGCGCCTCAGGCCAATGCAATGGCAGCCGTTATCCAGCCGCTGATGAACGGCGGCGGTGCTCCGTGGATTCTCTACGGAATCGGTGCGCTCATTGCTATTGTCCTGACAATGTGCAAGATACCGGCTCTCGCTTTCGCACTCGGAATGTTCATTCCTATCGACCTGAACCTGCCTCTGCTCATCGGCGGCGCCATCTCCTGGTTCGTCGCTTCCCGCAGCAAGGATGCCCAGGTCAATGCAGAGAGACACGAAAAGGGTACGCTTATCGCTTCAGGATTTATTGCAGGCGGCGCCCTGATGGGTGTTGTCAGCGCCATCCTCAAGTTCGCGAATGTGGATCTGTTCCTGACTTCGTGGCACGCAGAGTTCGGTGAAGCTGTTGCGCTTCTTCCTTATATAGGTATTATCGCGTTCATTATCGGGGTCGCGATGAAGGTCAATGATAAAAAACAATTACAATAACGAGATATGGAAAAGATATTGGACAGATTTCTGAGATACGTCGCCATCGACACTCAGTCAGATGAAAATTCGGAGTCACAGCCAAGCGCTGCCAAAGAACTGGATTTGCTGAAGTTGCTCTGCAAGGAGCTGAACGATATGGGCGTGGAGGCTACCCTGGACGAGTACGGCTACGTCATGGGCTCCATCCCGTCCAACATTGACAAGAAAGTTCCTGCCATAGGCTTCATCGCGCACGTGGATACGTCTCCGGACGCTTCCGGAAAGGATGTCAAGCCGCAGATCATCAAGGACTACGATGGTGGAGACATCGCATTGAAAGGTGTGCCGGGCCTGTTCCTGAGGCCGTCCGAGTTCCCTGAGCTGCTGTCGCACAAGGGCCAGACCATCATCACCACTGACGGCACCACGCTGCTCGGAGCTGACGACAAGGCCGGTGTGGCGGAAATCATGAACGCGGTGCAATACATCATGGAGCACCCTGAGTTCAAGCATGGCGACATCAAGATCGGTTTCACTCCGGATGAGGAAATCGGCCGCGGTGTCGTGAAGTTCGACGTGAAGCGCTTCGGTGCCGACTATGCCTACACGATGGACGGCGGCGAAATCGGTGAGCTGGAGTTCGAGAATTTCAATGCCGCTTCCGCCAAGATCCACATCCAGGGGCGCAATGTCCACCCGGGTTACGCGAAGGACAAGATGAAGAATGCCATCCTTATCGGTATGGAGTTCAATGACTTGCTTCCTATCGGCCAACGTCCTGAGATCACCGAGGGTTATGACGGATTCTTCCACATCATCAGTTTCAAGGGCTCGGTAGAGGAGGCTGATTTCAGCTACATCATCCGCGACCACGACCGCAAGAAGTTCGAGGAAAAGAAGGAGCTTATAGGTCAATGTGTCAATTTCATCAATGTCAAATACGGTGAAGGCACTGCCACTTTAGAGGTCAAGGACCAGTACTACAACATGCGTGAGCAAGTGGAGCCATACTATTTCATTGTTGAAAAGGCTGTCAAGGCCATGGAGATGGCAGGCATCAAGCCGAAGATTCAGCCTATCCGAGGCGGCACTGACGGAGCGAACCTTTCCTTCAAAGGCCTCCCATGCCCGAACATCTTCGCCGGCGGCCTGAACTTCCACGGCAAGATGGAGTTCGCCCCTCTCGAGAACATCGAGAAGGCCTCCGAAGTAGTCCTGAACATCGTCAAGCTGTTCGCGGAATAGGGATACGGAAATTAGACGCAGCAACACGACCTCAGCGTGCCACCATAGGTAATTACTGAACCAATGAGCATACCTGCAAGTTGGCAAATTCAGATGTAACAAATTAACATACAACCACTTACATACCCTAAAAGCAAAATGCAAAGATGCTCATCACCCTATTTTTTTAGGGGAGTGAGCATCTTTGCGCATTAGCTCAAATGCTCATAACCGCCTACTCATCAATGCATTACAACTACCATTACAGCATTAGCATAATGCTCATTGGTACCATAATTCCGCCGCTGGGTGACTATTAGCAGCATTTTCCTATAGAACAACACTCGCGCATATCGGGTATAACTCTTTGCTTATTTCAGCATATTCAAGAAGAAAGGAAACAAAAGAGCTGACTCATAGATTTTATTTCTTTTTGACAATGTAAATGATATTGAAGGCGCATCTGACAAATAATAGTCAAACACAAGAAAAACATCTTATATATTGTACAATGTAAATATTGTATCTATCTTTGTGAAAAAGAACTACAAAATGACTTTTGATAAAATATTGGATGACGGAAGGCTCTGGGCAGTACGATACGATGAAAAAGAACAAAACTGCTTCGATGAATTGTTTGACCGGTGGTATGACATGCAGTGGCTGAAGTCATTCTTCACAGATAATCTTTCGGATTTAAGCGACTACTTCCACATCACAGATGTATATAAGGCCATAATGGAAACAATAGAGGATGCATCCACTTTGGAATGCCTGATGCTGGACATAAGTCCGGACGCAAACCTAAATACACTTTTCAGACATCTTGAAAACAATAGATTCTCAGAAATGACATTAGGAAAAGAGAAAGCGAGAGGAAAAAGCGTCCACAAACATTCCTCTTGGTTAAGGATATATGCAATCAAAATTGAAGACGGCATCTACGTAGTAACCGGAGGAGCAATAAAACTGACGGCTACGATGTCTGAAAGAACACACACTCTCGCGGAACTGGCTAAAATGGAGATGGTTAGAAATTATTTCATTGACAATGGCGTTTTTGACAAAGAAGGATTAAATGATTATATAAACCATGAGCAAGGCAACTGAATTTTTGTACGATCACCAATCTGCAACACCTTCAAAGTGGAGGAATGCGGCTGAATGGAGAAGAAAGAATGAGAACTGGCTGAAATATTCCAGAGTCATAACGATGAAAACCATGCAGGCGATGGATAAGCAGTCTGTCACTCAGTCCATACTTGCCAAGCGGATGGGATGTAGTCAACAATATGTCTCCAATCTGCTCAAAGGGAGTTCTAACATGACATTGGAAACGATATCACGTATCGAAACAGCGCTCAACATTGACCTCATCGGATCCGCACTGAGCGGCTTGGTCGATGGATATGACTCTGCCGAAAGTTCATCGCGCACGTGCTATCTGAATGATGTGGAACAACCTGCACTTGCGCGTTTCGAAGAACGCACTGATAATCAATAAATTATGCAAGAACCAGAAAGCCAGGTTACCCGAAAAAACAGGTAACCTGGCTTTCACATTATTTGCTAATTCTCTATAAATCAATATCTTCCACGATTAGGCAAAAGTCAGGTTGTTCTGAAAATTTCACACCCATAATATCACTGGACAGACACTATAACAGTTCGGAGAAAATACACCAGACAACTAGCACTACCGCCAATATCGAAACTATGGTAGTGATCAGACACCCGAATAACGACATCTTGCCACGCAGGACAGACACCACGTCACCCAAGAATCCGCTAAACACACTCTTCAGCAAATACAGGATCAAGCCTATTACAAAAATGATCACAAACCATAGTGGAACACCCTCAACCATAATTTTTCATCTGTTTTCAAACATTGACTCTATCCGACTCAATGATTCATCATACTCCGCAATCTCTTTTTTCTTCATCTCTGCGTCAGGGAAGATATTGTTCAACTAAAGTTTGGAGTTGTGTTTGAATTTGTTTACTTATTATTACCATTATGTTCTATATCCTTCTTTCATTTTATGTGTAAACTCTTCTACTGTAATGCCTCCAATGCTTCTAAAATATTGCTCAACCTTCTCAATGCTTGAAAAATACAGAGGTAATTGAGTGTTCTCAACAATTACGGATTTGCACTTTTCATCTACTTCTTTACATGCTTGAAGAAATAATCCCCCAAGTCAACTTATCACCTTCAGTAAATTTCATAATCATGCCTTTTAGATGATGTGTAGCTTTCCATCTCGCGGTGGCTAATCTGTTGCTGCTTTAGCTAAAGAAATACCTGCTATCACTGAAACACAATTATCTGGTGTGGAACTTTTACTTTTAGACCGTATTTCTTGTGGAGTTTGCTTACAAAGGACCCAACAGTGAGACTTCCTCGGCACTCAACTGTGCCCTCGTTGGTTACGCCAAGTTCAGATAGTGTGGCCGCTTCATCTGCCTCACGTCATCCATTGTAAACCCTAAGTTCTGTTCCGAAGGATTTTTTGTATTCCTCCTTCAATTCTTTGACTGATTTATTAACAGTAATTAACGGTAATTAACAGTTTAGTCATAATTTATGCTATTAGTTACCAATACGTTGATTAAAATTCTATAATCCAGCAAGCGTTTCGCCGATTATTCTAAACGAGCGACCATCCGGTTCGGCGCGGTAATAGTACTCGAATTTTCCACCCCGCGGATAATAACTCGACGACTCAGTAGTTTTGCTTTCTGTAATGATAGCCGCAAAGTATCCAATTATTTGTTTGTCACTAAGCATACCATGCGATTCTTTGAGGTAAAGAGCAATCTCTTCCTCATATTGTTTTACAATCGCCGTAGAGGACGCAGAAGAGGCATTTGGGTGCAACTCATTGAATAGTGCAATACGAATTGGACCTCCTGCATCCGGAATCACGATGAAAGGAGCAGGAAATATAACTTTGTCACGAATACCCAATCCATCAGTGCGACTTATGTTATTTATCGCAGTAACATATAAATCCAAGTCTGATTCAATTCTGTGATCCGATGAAATTGTTCTAACAATTTCTGCCAATGTTCTGGAAACAGGGTTATTTGCCCCAATGTTTTCAAAAAATCCCATAATATATTCGATATTGTAAAAGGAGGCCATCCATAAAACAAGCCCCTATATAAGCCATTCAAAGTCAGTCATCATACCAATAGCCTTTCTGCCTTTCCACCGCAGAAGTTTTGTCTTCAAGTTCTTTCAGCTCTTTTCCTTGATAATAGACCTTTTCGGCAAGCCAATCACCATCATAGTCACAGTCATTCCAGATTCGTTCAAGCTCATGTCCGTGATAAAGCACACGCCATTCATCGACGGACCTGCCCTTAAGCGCCATTTCTTCAATAGTTAGCGCTCCGGTTCAAAACTTTCACCACTATGGAGATACAATGCATATTGGCTCAAACATGGATGATAGGCGCCAAATGCTACAAATTGTTCTGGGGTAAAATCTCGTGGAGAAAAATGTTTTCCTTCGAAATTGATTCCCCAAGGACTAACCCAAGTCAGTTCATCGTCCGCATTATATGCTGTCTCTTCCGGGTTCAATTCATCCTTACAAGCATATAGTCTAGTTTCCAAAAGATCAGTTAGACTTATGCGCCGTTCATAATCTTCTGAGGCTCTGATAAAATCGTATATTGACCCACAGCTATCAATATACTGCTTGACAAGATCTTGATAAGACATCTTTTCAATCTCGGACTTGTCTTCTTCAGTCAGTTCCATATCCCCACGCTCAGCGTCATTAATCCACTCCTTAATCTGTTCCTTTGTCGGCACCGAATCTTCGCGTTCGATTAAGAAAGTCTCATCGCAGGCATAACGAATACTCAAAATTACTCATCCGTCTCCCACGGCTTAATCCAAGATCCGTCAAAAAATACTTTGTAATTCGCTTCATCTGCAAATTCAGGATCATTATCGCCTATAAACAAGAATTCTAGCGGTTCATCCTCATAGTAAACACTAAACATTGAACCATCTTCATCGTTTTTGATTTTCAATCTTTCTGGCTCAAATGAATCCCCCGCTGGCAGACGCAGAGCGAAGGCACTCATTCCAATGACAGGATATGCACTGCACAGCAGCAGCTCTCCGGAACTTTGTCTTTCCAAATCATTGGCATCAAGTCTATTATAATAATCTAAATGCATACAGCTGGAATCAACATCACATGAATCAACCCCGCCACTATGGTATGCCTCCCACTTATCGTCATCTTCAGAGGCACACTTGACCAAATGTCCTCCGGTAATCAAGGTCAAATTAAGTCTTCGTTCGTAATCACAGGCTTCCTGAACAAAGTTTAAAGGGCCTTCATACCTTTCAAAGACATCATTCAAATTGTCTATTGTAATCTCGTCGCCTTCGATAGGCGGAAACTCATCATAATTGGTATTTATGTCCTCTATTGATGGCAAGGACTCTTTTGACACATGCAGGATATGTTCAGCTTCATAGCTAATTCCCAGAACATAATAGTCATAGTCACCGGACGCAGATTCGTTGCGTTTATCATCCTCTTTCTCAACACAGAGTTCATCTGTTTCCTGGGTGGACGAAGAGTTCTTCACTGATTTGGCATTGGGTGTCCGAAGAATCTTGTCCGCCTCTTCTTTATGCTCAATGAGATAGTCAACCAACTTTCTTCCAAACATTTGGCCATTCCATTCCGGATTGTATTGAAATCCTATTTTTGAAGCAATCTCACGGAGAGATGCCTTGACATTACTGAATTTTTGGCTGATTTCTATCGCGCCGTTCGGCTGTTTAATCATAACGATGTCCCCAAATTCAGCAAGAGTTCCGTCTCCGAACTCCTTTATGAGCTTCGCTCCTAACTGATGATTGGTCCATTTCGGTTCAATCTTGAAATTTTTCGAAGCGGCAATTTCTCGCATTACCGCCTTTCCGTTTCTTGGCACACGCAGAACATCCACATGACCGTTGTCGGCGATTTCTATCACATATTCGCCAGCAATTACAGATTTCTTAGCCATAATTTATGTTATTAGTTATCAATATGTTGATTAGAATTCTATAATCCAGCAAGTGTTTCGCCGATTATTCTAAACGAGCGACCATCCGGTTCGGCGCGGTAATAGTACTCGAATTTGCATATAAATCCTTTGCCTTGTGTGTTCCTCGATTCTTCTTGGACACACAAGAAACCAAAACGATTTTCTTCATTTTGCTTATCAGTAGTTTTAGCATACGCAAAAAAGGACACGAACATTATTGTTCTTGTCCTCTTATCAGGTCTTAGACTACCTTCCTTATGAACAAGCAACAATGCTCATGTCCAGATATCGGGTATAGACTATATGCTAACACGATACGGACACAAGCGTTGTCACTGCCCGCCGATAAGGATCAAAGTGTCTAAGTTTGATAAGAAGGCGGAAACGTTGAAACGCTCTATGTCTTTATTTGCACTCCCTGTGGGGAGGGAGATGCCACAAATATATAAAATAGTTTCAACAATCCAATCAATGTGTCAATGAATTTCAGTCAGCATTGTCCGGAGTCAATTGCTTTCCCGTCAATGCTGTTGCAAAGTTCCAAATTAGTCCATTTTCATGAAAGCATTTTTTAGTCCTTGTTAGTCCTTGATTTGGAAATATGGGAGAATGGGAATAATTTTACATCGGATCAATTTGGAGACGACACTATGAACAACGAATCTGCAGAAATCATTGAACTGAAAAAGAAGATTGAAGAATCTGTGGAACGAGTTATGCACACACCGGCAGATTTCGATTTTCTGAGCGGCGCGATATGGGAACGGATTCGGGAATACATCAGCCCCACGACATTGAAAAGGACCTGGGGCTACTTGGATGGGGTGAAGCAAATCCGCTATTCGACACTGGAGATCCTGTCCCGATTCGCAGGATTCAAGAGTTGGGACAATTATCTGGCGGAACGGAAAATTTCGTCGGAGCAGAATTCGAACATCGTCACGAAAGGAGTTGTCAATGCATCTGAACTTGCTGAGGGAGACACCGTGTCCGTAGAGTGGGCACCGAACAGGCGGGTGAGTTTCAAGCATCTGGGAAGCTGCCGTTTCGAAGTGACCGAGTCCGTCTGGTCGCATCTCGATGTAGGAGACACTGCATCAGTAATGCTGTTCGTAATAGGTGAACCTCTGTTGCTGAGCGACTTGACTCATCGCGGAAAGACCGGGCTGACTTACCTCTGTGGTGGCAAGGGCGGACTTACTGCGCTGAGGACAAACGATTTGGCATCGGACCTCTCGAGAACATCGAGAAGGCCTCCGAAGTAGTCCTGAACATCGTCAAGCTGTTCGCGGAATAGGGATACGGAAATTAGACGCAGCAACACGACCTCAGCGTGCCACCATAGGTAATTACTGAACCAATGAGCATATCTGCAAGTTGGCAAATTTAAATGTAACAAATTAACATACAACCACTTACATACCCTAAAAGCGAAATGCAAAGATGCTCATCACCCTATTTTTTTTAGGGGAGTGAGCATCTTTGCGCATTAGCTCAAATGTTTATAACCGCCTACTCATCAATGCGTTACAACTACCATTACAGCATTAGCATTATGCTCATTGGTACCATAATTCAGCCGCTGGGATGCTTTTCATTCAGCGCCTCAGCCTTTCTGAGCGGGAGCAATCACCTCTGAAGTCGGGCCTTTCTCCGTAACACCTGCCGGCTCTGTTTTTTCTGGCGCACCTGCGTTGTCATCGGCTTTCCGGGCGGTTTTCTCCGTCTCACGCGCTGCTTTCGCCGCCTCACGGGCGGACTTTGCGGCGGCTTTGAGGTCGTCGCGCTCCTTTTGTTTCAGGTATGCGGCCTTGTATTTCTCGAGACGGGCATTCTCCTTCTCCTCCCTGGCTTTCAGGGCCTTGAGCTGTTTCAGCTTCTTCACACGAAGTTTGGCAGCTTTCTTATCCGCGGCTGCCTTGGCTTTGGCTGCATCCAGACTGTCGAGCCGTGCCCATTTGGCTTCACGGGCAGCTATCCTCGCCGCACGGATGGAATCACGCTGCGCCTTTTTCAACGCGGACGGATCCAGTACAGGAGCATTGACAGAAGACGAATCAGAAGACATTGACAGAGAATCAGTTGCGGCCTTTGTCGAATCCGCGACAGACGGGAGGGACGTTCCGAGCGAGTCCGCAGGAGAGAGTGACAATGAATCCTGCGCCACGGACAGCGAGTCGCCAGCTACCGTCAATGAATCTGCGGCAGCGGCCTTAGCCTGTGCGGCAGCCTTCCTGCGAGCCTCTGCATTGGCCTTGGCCACCTTGCCCTCGCGGATCTGCTTCATTATGCCCGGGATGTAACCAGGATAGTATCTGTCTGTGTATTCGAAAGTTGCACGCGGACGGGCCGAATATGAACTGCGCTCCGATGGACGCAGAGAGAGCAGGGTAATGTCCTGTTTGCCACGCGGGCACGCATCTATCTGCCAGTCAAAGCCCTTCAGCACACGTTCATCACGCGTCATCTGAGCCACCGGATAGCCATCGTTTTTCGCGGCATCGAAGTAATAGACCTTGTCCAGGCCACCGTTCAGGAACCGCGCAGAGAGCATTTTCGCAGCACTTTTGTTCACGGTCGCATAGACGCTGTCCTCCTGCAGATAGAAAACGGCATTCGCCTCGCCGAGAGCATCGAATCGTGTCAATGCCCCGGTAGTGTCGAAGTAGGCGAGCATTTCCGTGGCCCTGATCTGGTCGAAGCACAACGAGTCTTCTTTCACGATAATGAAGGCGTTGGACATCAGGCTGGCCTTCTGCATGGCCCTGTCCTTGATCACCGCATAGATGCTGTCGGCCGAGTACTGCCTGTTGCCCTCATTCCAGACAAACGGCTTCTCATACATTCGGACCAATGAATCCAAATCATTGTAAACCAATGAGTCACAAGCGAGCTGTATATCTTTGCGGAACATCTTCACGTTCTTGATGGCCGTGATGAAATTCAGTTTCGTGGAGTCCTTCGGTGCGGAAAGCGAGTCCGCGGCTACTGTCAATGAATCTGTTGCATTCGCGAGCGAATCTGCCGAATGCGAGAGCGTGTCAGCAACATGCGAAAGGGAATCGGACGCATGAGCGAGCCTGCCGGTCGGTTTCTGAAGTGCACCAGCCGCCGGGCCGAGCGATGCGAGCGCGTGAGAGACAGAATCCGCCTCAGATGCCTGTGCACCAGACGCCATCGCGGTCGAATCCTTAGCCGAGGTCAATGTCTTGGCCGTCAATGAGTCTGACGGAGCGCCCTCGGCCCCCTCCTCTGCATCAGTCGCCTCACCACCATCCTTTCCGGAAGCCTCTGACTCAGAAGTCTCCGACACATCACCTTCCTTCTCAGAAGCCTCATCCGCCTCCGAAACATCCGGAGACTCAGATGCATCACTCTCGGAAGCACCAGCCGCCCCCGAAGTCTCCGCAGCCCCTCCTGCAGCAGCCTCAGCCCCGGTCTCCTCCGTCTGCTTCTTGTTCGGCTTAGGACGGTTCGGGTCATTCTCCATCGCCTTGGCCGCAGCTTCAGCCGCCTCCTTGGCCGCCTTCTGACGATAAGCCTGGACAGCATCCACCGCCAGATCCTCCATGCGGGACTTGGAATTCTTTATCTCAGATTCATTGACCTGAAACATCATATAGGTACGGGCGAAAATGGTGTCAGCCCCGAAATAGACCGTATCAGGCTGATCCTCAGCATTTTTCATCACGCCGATCACCGCCGGATCCCTCGTCAGCTTCACCTCGGACAACGAATCCGTATAGAAAATCCGCCCGGCCAGAGCCGAAACATCACGCGTAGTGTCAGTCACCTGCGCATTGCCGAGCAGCTCGATATTCTTAGATGACCTATAATAATATAAGGAGTCCGCCCAGCCTTCCTGAGTATCACTCATGCCATGGACATTGTTCCGGAACAGGAAAATCTCGCGTCCACGGTCATACCAGCCGCCATTGGCCGAAAGCATATTGTCATCCTGCCAGGTATCCGTGTCGAACCCGAACGTCGCCACATTGGTCCTGGCATCATAGACGATGGTAGTGGACTTCACGAACACCGAATCCGTGAACATATTCACCCGGTCATTGAACGTGAACGTCCTGATTTTCGAATCGTAAGTACCTGTGCGGCTTTCGATTATCTGCCCCTCGGCATCCTTCATCGAACCGCCGTTGAAGAAAACCGCCACACTGTCCTTCGTGTTGTAGTCCAGATGCTCGGTACGCAGCACATTCCGGTCCTTGTCCTCGAGCTGCACCAATGTACCCCTGAACTCAGCCAAGTCCCTGTCAATGTAATAAGTCAGCCTGTCTCCCGTCAGCACCGTCTGGTCCTGGAGAATCTTCACATTGCTGATGGCGTAGATTTCATTGGAACTCATATTCCAGAGCGCCGTATCACAGATGAGATAAGTATCATTGTGCAGAAACCTCGCCGGGCCCGTCACTTTTCGGTAATCGACGCCGTCCTTCTCGATAAGTTCCATGGACTGCGCGCTCAGAAGACGAACGAGCGAGTCCTTCTGACTGCCATTTTCCTGTGCAGACAGACTTGTAAATGTCGAGAGAACCGTAACGACAGATATGAAAAGCTTACGGAAATTCATTGACACTCAATATCTTACTTTTCAGCCGCCTCGGACGCGCACTGAGCCACTATCTTGTTCCAGCCCTCGCGAGAGAAATTGCAGTCCTTGAACAGCGGATCGATAGTGATATATGTCGTCTTTATCTTGCTGTCAATGAACTCGTCGATAGCCTCATTCTGCTTCTTGACCTTCGCCTCGTCCAGCAGCTCGCTGTAGTCATTCTCGAACGAAGCCGTATGGGACGGAATAATCTTGTCCACGCGGATTATCTTATACACAGTATTACCGCTACGGCCCTCATTGTCAAGCGATTCCACAGGCTCAGAGATCTCTCCTTCCTTCAGATTCTTGATGGCAGCATAGTCCTGAGGCTTCAGCTGGTCGATCTCAAAATACGCGGAACCAGTATTCGGGTCAGCCATCTGGCCGCCATTGGTACGAGTCTGATTGTCCTGAGAATAGAACTTCGCCGCAAGCTCGAAAGTGACAGCCTTGTTCTGGATTTCAGTCTTGAGCGAGTCGAGCGTCTTGAACGCCTTCTGCCTGTCAGTATCCGTATAGACCGGCTTCATGAGAATATGGCGGGCATTGAACATATCCCCCTTCTTCTCGAGCACCTCGATAATATGGAAGCCGTCCGGCGTCTCCACAATCTGGGAAATCACACCAGGCTTGAGCGACATCGCCGCATCAGAAAATGCCGGCCAGAAAATCGACTTCGACGCAAGCCCCAGTTCGCCGCCCTTCCTCGCACTGCCCGGGTCCTCAGAATAGATACGGGCCAATGTAGAGAATTTCTCACCGTTGATAATTCGCTCACGTATGCTCAGCAGCCTCTCCTTCACCGCAAGATTCGCGGCCTCGCGGTCAGGATATATACAGATCTGGCTCAGCTGATACTTCACCGGAACCATAGGCAGGTCCGCAGCATCCGTCTTGGAAACATACTCCTTCACATCGTGCGGAGTCAGCTCAGGCACCGCCGAAGCGATCTGCGACTGCATCTGCTGGGTAAGCGACATATCCTCAAGCTGCTGCTTCCATTCCTGACGAAGTTTATACATCGGCTTGCCGTAGGCCTTCTCCACATTGTCATCACCCCCGAGCTGAGTACGCATCTGGTCGATACGCTGCGCCAGGGTGCTTGACACCATCTCCTGGTTCACCGTGAGAGAATCCACACGCGCCTGCATCAGGAAAAGCTTCGACTCAAGCATACGCTCCAGCTGCTCGCAACGCATATTCCTGTCGGAATACATCCCCTGCATACGCATATACAGAATCTCCTGCTCCAGTTCCGACAATGAAATCATCTCATTGCCCACGACAGCTATTGTCTTGTCAATGAGGCCATTACCATATTTCTGGGCATTGAGTGGCATCTGCGCCGAAGCCAACACCGCAACCACAGCTGCTGCAAGTTTCAGTATATTCTTCATAATCAATAAATCATCATTTTATAACGAAAGCGCCTTGAGCGCGCGCATTCTCTAACAAGTCCCGTTCCAAACCTGAAATCAAAGCCTGTTTTCTGGTACTCAGGATAATATCTTTTATTTGTTCCCTATAATATTCCACCGGTCCGGTCTGCCCCGCCCTCATCATTTCGCTGACAAAGGCAATGTTCAGATTGCCGCTGCCGTCCGGAATCTCCACCATCCCGTCCTTCATCACCGCCAGCAACGACCCGTAATCCGTCCCGAACTCCCGCGACAGCCTCACCATATTCACCCAGCCCCCACCGAAGAAGTTATATCTCAATGCAGATGAATACGTCAGGCTGTCACCTTCCATTATATCATCCGCATCAGACGAAAGCAGCTTCTTCTTGATGATGTTCAAGTTCGGCGAATCGGCAGAGATGCAGAGGAACTTCGCCTTGGCAATCGGCAGAGCCAGACGGAAATTCTCAATATGGTCCTCATAGTACTTCTCTATCTGCCCGTCAGTCACAGCCGTATCGAGCCTCTGGTTTATGTACTTCTGCTCATAGCGGTACTTCAGCAGCGAACGGCGATAGTCCTCCAGTTCCTTGGTGACATTCTTCTCCGACTTGGACAACTCCCTGTCCACCACATCATTGAACACCATATCGGTAGCCCATGAATTTATGTACTGGAGCGCAAGCCGAGTGCTGTCCTCAGCCGAAATGCCGTCCGGAATGAACGTCGCCAAATCCGTATCATACAGTTTTTCGGACCCCACCTCAGCCACGACCTTGCCGTCACGGACAAACGACATAATCGTCTTGCACGAATTCAACATCGGCAGGACGATTACGAAAAAGCATACGCCTATAATATTCAGGACTCTGCGAGTACTCAAATCTATCTCGAATAATTAGGTGATTCCTTGGTGATAGTCACATCATGCGGATGGCTCTCGAGGTAACCCGCATTGGTGATACGCACGAACTGGGCGCCGCGCAGAGAAGCGATATCCTTCGCTCCCACATAGCCCATACCTGCACGCAGACCACCCACAAGCTGGTAAACGACCTCAGCCACAGTGCCCTTGAACGGCACCTGAGCCACGATTCCCTCCGGAACAAGCTTCTTCACATCCTCTTCCATATCCTGGAAATACCTGTCCTTGGAACCATGCTCCATAGCCTCGAGCGAACCCATTCCCCTGTACGCCTTGAACTTCCTTCCGTTCAGGATGATGGTCTCACCAGGTGACTCCTCAGTTCCGGCAAACAATGAGCCGGCCATAATGGTGCTTGCACCTGCCGCCAATGCCTTCACGATATCACCCGAATAACGGATACCGCCGTCAGCAATCACAGGCACGCCCGTTCCCTCCAATGTCTTGGACGCAAGCATCACAGCCGTCAGCTGAGGCATTCCGACACCGGCGATAATACGTGTCGTACAGATGGAACCAGGTCCGATACCGACCTTCACCGCACTCACACCTGCATCTGCCAATGCCTTGGCACCCTCGCCCGTGGCAACATTGCCCGCAACTATCTGTATATCTCTGTTCTTGAACGCCTCGCAAGCCTTGGAAATCACCTCGAGCACACCCACGGAGTGGCCATGAGCAGTGTCAATGACGACCGCGTCAGCACCTGCGCTCACGAGCATCTCGATCCTGTCGAGAGTGTCAGACTTCACGCCGACTGCAGCAGCCACGAGAAGACGTCCCTTCGAATCCTTGGAAGCGATAGGATTGTCCTTGATCTTCATAAGGTCCTTATAGGTGATGAGACCTACAAGCTTGTTGTCCTCGTCCACTACCGGAAGCTTCTCCACCTTGCTGCTGCGGAGAATGCCGGTGGCATCCTGAAGACTGATTCCCTTCTTCGCCGTGATCAGATTATCCTTCGTCATCACGTCCGAAACCGGAATCTTCTTATTGTCCTGGAAACGCAGGTCCCTGTTCGTGACAATGCCGATGAGCCTGCCGGCGCAGTCCACTACAGGAATGCCGCCGATATGATGCTTCGCCATAAGGGCCAATGCATCGCCCACAGTAGCCTCCGGACTGATGGTGACCGGATCGTAAATCATACCGTTCTCCGCTCTCTTGACCCTGCGGACCTGCTCGCACTGCTGGTCAATGGTCATATTTTTGTGAATCACACCGATACCGCCGGCACGAGCCATCGCGATAGCAAGATCAGCCTCAGTAACAGTGTCCATTGCAGAAGAAACAATAGGAGTGCAGAGAGAAATATCTCTTGTGAATTTGGTGGAAACATCTACAGCTCTCGGAAGGACTTCGGAGCGTGCAGGAACGAGTAGAACATCATCGAAGGTGAGACCCTCCGGAATTGCTGAATTTACGAACTGCATTTCTAACAAATATATTTTGGCAAATATACGAATTTTTTCAATGAAATTTACATTCCGGACATTTTCAATGCAAGATTCCCAAGATTTTCAATACCTCACTCCCAGAATTTTCAATTTGGTTCGTTTTTCGATTTGTCGATAATAATGCGTAACTTCGTGGAACTGTCAGACATTTTGCAGAACGCCGCGACTGGCGTGAACTGATTTTTTCGCGGAATTATAACTCAACAATATGAATACCAGACATATAGCATCACTTTTTCTGGCAGCGTTCTTTGCCATTGCCGGGGCCTGCTCGCCGGAAACGACAGTAAAACCCGATGAAGGGAACGGAACCGAACAGCCGGGGAAACCTGGAACCGGAGAAGAAAATCCGGACGGCGAAAAGAAACCGGGAGAAGGGAACAAACCTGAAGAAGGCGGAAAACCAGGCGAAGGTGAGAATCCGGGAGGAAGCGAGAATCCCGGCGAAGGCTCGACAGAAGCGACCGTGAACGTGACCGTTCTGAACCCCGGAGCGACAAAGGTGGAGACCAAACCCACCCCGCAGCACCCGGACCTCATCCACAACGAAGAATACCACGAGTTCTACAATCCCCTTCAGGACTATCTCGATGACTTCGGCAATATCGACTACGTCTGCGCACAGGGCAAGGGAACGGATTGGCCACGCGTGCTCGACGACTACTCTGGCATCCGCTTCTATCAGAGCACATCAACATCGAAGAACGGAGGATACATCCGCGTCCGCGCCCACAACGGAGCCAAACTGCTCAGCGTAACAGTAGGATCTGCGACATTGACAAAAATCGCCCACTCGGTGGACGGACGTGCGAAAAAGTCAGAGACGAAGAACATTGACGCAGGCGGCTCCTACACAGTCGAAGGCGAATACGACGAAGTCTGCTTCTACTGCATGGGCACGACACAGAGCGAAAGATGGGAGATGAACAGCATCAGAGTCCGCTACCGCGGCGGCTTCATCGAGGAAGACTTCCAGACCGGCATTGAAAAGGAATACGGACCGCTCGTGCGCGTGGATTTGCCTCTGAAAGAAGGCTTTGAGAACGGATTCCCGACGACAGACAAGCCGTCATACTACAAATACGGCCTGACCGCAGGACGCGAAAACCTCCAGTGGAGCACCTGGTTCGGCTCATTCTCCTGGCAGAATCCTATCGCAGGAAAGCAGAGCGCCCAGCTGCGCATCTACAAGGAAGACCCGGACTATTACGGCCAGCCACAGTTCGGTCACCTGAAAATGGAATACTTCATCGAGAACCTCTCGAAAGTAAGCTTCAGCTACTGGTTCTCCGAATTCTGGGTATCCGCAACGATTTCCTACTGCGAATTCGACACCGACGAATGGAAAAATCCGCAGCAGATCGCCCTGAAGAGCTACAGCGACCGCAAGACCAAGCAAAGTTTCACCTACGACTTAGGGGCCAAGGTCAATGCCAAGATCCGCATCCAGATAGACCCGGACAGCGGCCATCCGGTCAGCGACCACCACGACCTGATTTTCGACGACTTCATCTTCGAATAAAATTTTTCATTTATGCCATATAATGACTAACTTTGCAGGATGTAACTAATCTGACCACTTGATGGTTACTGAAATAATGGAAACTGATAAATAAAAATAATTAACAACAATCATGAAAAAATCAACCAACAATTACGAACGCCCTGCAGTTCAGGTCGTTTTCGTAGAAACCGAAGCCGGATTCGCGATCGAGAGTGGCTTTGGCGGAAAGAATCAGGCAGGTACTCCAATGATCGAAGATCAAAATTACACGTACGATTTCTAATCCTTGCCGCCATGAAAAGAATTATTAAATCACTTGCAATCGCTGCAGTTTCAGCATTAGCATTTATTTCCTGTTCTCGGGAGCAGAATCCGATCAGCAAGGACAACGGTATTCATTTCACAATACGCACATCTGAAAATCCACAGGTAAAGTCATTTATTGACAATAACCTTAACGGAACCTATACTCCTAAATGGTCAAAGGGCGATGAGTTGGCGATGTTTGTCGGTACTATTGACGGAAACACCAAAAAAGCCACAGGCATTTTGACGAATACTAAGGAAGAGGACTTAACAGCAACGTTCGACGGAACAGTTACAGGACTCCCAGAAAAAGGCACTTTCAAATCATTCGCTCCGGCATCTGCATTTGCAGAAACATGTTATAATAGCGGAAATGTAGGCGTCACTTTGAAGGACGTGCAGAATCCAAGCAGCCTTACGATTGACGAAGCTTGCGATATTCTCGTAGCTAAAGAGACTTCCTATACGGCAGATGCAGCAGGCGAAGTCGCAATAGACGACCTCTTTTTCAAGAGAATGTTCTCCGTTGTTAAAGTCGCTCTCAAGGGCCCAGCGTCTCTTAATGGAGAGAAAGTGTCGAAATTCTCCCTTTCCGCTCCAGAAGGCACTGTTCTTACCGGCCGCGCTGCTATCAATTTGTCCTATGCGACCATAGATAAGTGGAATATCAGCAATAATACCGTAACTGCTACTTATACTACTGATGCTCCTGGCTTTGGTGGTGAATATCCAGGTTTGGACAATGTGGTATGGTTCGTTGTGAACCCTGGCACTATCGAATCTGGCGCCAAGGTTGTTTTCGCAGGCGAGACCGCAGATTACACATTCTCAAAGGAAGTCACACTGTCCAAGGCACTTGCCTTCCCTGAGAGCCAGCTTGCTGTCATCAACTTGACATTGGCAGAGGAGAATTGCACGAAGAAAGAAGTGCCAGCACCGGCATCTTGGATTGCAACTGATTTGGCAGACATCACAACTACCGATGAGGTCGTGATAACGATGGCAAAGGGTAAGAGCGTATATGCTTTGACTTCGGCAAATGGATCATCTGAGGCTCCTACTGCTGTCGCTGTTACCGTTGAAAACAAGGAACTCACAGCAGCTCCTGCGGATGACTTGGTTTGGAACATAGCAAACAACAACGGAAATCTTACTATTTATCCAAAAGGACAGACAGCTACATGGTTGTATACTACGACAAGCAATAATGGCGTAAGAGTTGGTACGAATAAAGATAATAAGACATTTGTCGTTGATTCCGACTCTGGATATTTGAAGAATACTAAAACTAGCAGGTATTAAGGAGTATACAATTCTCAGGATTGGCGTTGTTATACGAGTGCTACAGGAACAAGTAACATCGCCGATCAAACACTTTGCTTCTATGTGAAGGGCACACCTAAGACCGCTCTCGAGACTCCTGCAAACCTTCAGGTAAGTGCCGAGAAAGACGTTTCTTGGGACGCAGTAAATGGTGCTGCTTCATACGAGCTTACTATCGGAAAGGACGTTTTCACTTCCGAGACTAATTCTTATGGCGCAACTGCTGTCGTTGATGACTACTATGACGTAGCTGTCGTAGCAGTTCCGTCCGATAAGGAAAACTACAAGAACTCCGCCGCCGCTACCCTTACCGGAGTCAAGTTCGGAACACCGACACTCGCTACACCGACATTGAAAGAAGGTGTTATAGACGGAGCATCTATCAGCGTGAGCTGGTCTGTAGACGAGCGTGCTACCGCAGGATATAACTGCGAACTCTTCAAGGGCGGTGTGAAGGTAGGCGAAAGCCAGACCGTCAATGCCGGTGCCGTTACATTCACAGGACTTGATGCCGAGACAGCATACGTCGTAAAGGTTAATGCGGTAGCTGTCGAGGGTACGAAGGCTTATGCCGCTTCTCCGGTTGCTACTCTTGAGGTAACTACAAAGGCTGCCACAACTGCCGCTAACGATGGTTCATTGGAGCATCCATATACCGCTGCTGAGGCTATCGCTGCCATCGATGCTAACACCGACTTGACAGGCAAGTATGTGAAGGGTATTGTGAAGGCAGCTCCTTCATTCGATGCAAGATATAACAGCTTGACTTATGATATTGAATCTGGCGCGAAAACCTTGAATATATACAGTGGTAAGGACCTCGGAAATGCTGGTTTCGTAGGCGCTGAGGACTTGAAGGCCGGTGACGAGGTTGTCGTTTATGGAGACTTAAAGTTGTATAAAAACAATAAGACGGGTGAGACTACTTACGAACTGGACAAGAACAACTACCTTATCTCCATCAACGGTGAGACTCAGATTTATAGAGGTCTCGCAGTTTCTGCGCCTAAGACAGCCTTCACCGTAGGCGATGCTTTCGATTTCGGAGGAACGGTCCTTCAGGTTTGGCGCGGTAAGGAGGATGTGGATGTAACCGCATCTGCGACCTTCAGCGGTTATAACATGTCCACCGAAGGCAAGCAGACCGTCACCGTTACCGTAGGCAACGAGTCCGTGACTTACGTAATCAATGTTCGTGCTGCTGGCGGCGAGGCGGCTAAGACATACACATTGCAGTTCGGGGCTCCTTACAATTCCGCTGATGATGATATAAGTAGTTATGCTAAAACTTGGGATGCGACTCGTGATGGATTCACTTGGACGATGGTAAATTGGAACAACAATAATAAGCGTTGGAATCATGTAAGAGCAGGTAGTAAGAAGGCCGCTTCTGTTGCGACCATCACTACTAAGACTACTATGCCGGAGTCTATATCTACTGTCACGATGACAATTACTAGTATAAATGCAACGAATGTTAATTCAATTAAGCTAGAGGTGCTCTCTGCTGATGGAAAGACTGTAGAAGAAACAATAACAGCAGACAAAAAAGCCATAGCCGTAGGTAATTGCGTATTCAAAATTACCAATCCTCAGCAGGATTGTAAGTACAAGATAACAGTAGATTGCCTGAAAGGAAGCGATAACGGCTTCGTTCAGGTTTCTAAGGTAGTTTATACTAACAACTGACTACCATCCGGCGAAGACGCCGGCGGGCAAGAACCCACGGATCGTAAGCCTTACGCAGAGGTAAAAAACATTGAGGCCAATGTGTTGAGTTCGACAGAGGTGACTCTGTCGGGCTCTTACACAGGGGCCAGTAGCTCCCCTGCCGAAGTAGGCTTTTATTGGGGCACATCCTCAAATTCATTGACAAAGAAACTGACCGTCAGCTCGGTCACGGCGACAGGCACGGACAGCGGGACTTTCGAGGCTCACCTTTCGGACCTTGTTCCCGGGAACTCCTACGTCTTTCAGGCATTCGCGCGCGTATCAGGCACAGGCGCATACTCGTCCGACGAGCAAGTGTTCTATGCCGGCACGCCGATCGTCTTCAAGATGCCGGGAGGCGTTCAGCCCGCAGTGAACAAGGATTGGCTCGAACTAGCCTCGGCTAAGGAAGGCTCGCAATATGTGGTAAGCACCACCTATGCCGGCGAACGGAACTACACCGTCTTCTACGACACACAGATGACGACTCCCCTCTGGACCGCATACCCATTGGACAGCAGCCACATGGGATCTCTCAGCCGGCCATCGGGCTGGAGCTACAACCCGAACATTGGCGAGAAGTACCAGGTCAGGGTGACTGACGGAAGCTATTCGAACAGCACCTATTCGCGAGGTCACATGTGTCCGAACGGTTCGCGCAACGGAAACGCCACGATGCAGGCCCAGACTTTCTACGTAACGAATCAGGTTCCGCAGATCCAGAACAGTTTCAACAGCGGAATCTGGAGCAATCTGGAGAATGCCGTCCAGGGCATTGCCAAGAGCCACAACGAGGAGATCTACGTGGTGACGGGCGTGGCTTTCGAAAAGGAGGGCGAGACTCGCACCATAAATTACACGAGTCCCAGCAAGTCCAGTTCGCAGAGAGTTCCGATCCCGAACTACTTCTACAAGCTGGTGCTCCGGGTGAAGTATTCCGGCAGAACGGTCTCCGATGCGTCCTGCATAGCTTTCTGGTTCGACCACAAGGCCTACTCCGACAGCTACCAGAACTACACAGTCAGCGTTGACCAGGTAGAAGCCTGGACCGGTTTCGACTTCTTCGTAAATCTCCCCGACGACCTCGAATCAGCCGCCGAGTCGAAGACCACCACCTGGTCCTCCTTCTCCAGTTTCTAGGTAAGCGTCTACGCGGTTACGTATTGACCAGACTATTGCTAGCCGGCACTCCACACGACAAGACTCCGAGCTTCCACCTCCAGTTTCGAGCCGGCGCCACACATAACAGAGTCGCCGGGAATCTATCTCCAGTTTCGAGCCGGCACCACACATAACAGAATCTCCGGGCTTCCACCAGAACCACATCACCATAGTAGCTCCGGCAGAAGCTCGGACTCGTTTTGATTTTCCCATAAACCATCCCGACGACCTCGGATCCGCCGCCGAGTCGAAGCCCACATCTGGTCCTCCTCCAGCTTCTAGCCGGCACGCAAACACGACGATACACGCGGCGCACCGTGTAAACTGATTGCGACACTTTAAATGTACCGTCCATATCACTTTCAAATGTACCGGGCGTATCAGAATGAAATGTACCACCCGTATCACTTTGAAATGTACCGCCTGTAGCGGAATCAAATGTACCCCCAGTTAACCAGTGCCAGCATGGTTGGGCGGTGCACCGTGTAAACATCTGTGCATCAGATACTTAGCCATTTTCAGAGTTGTATTTTTGCCAACTCTGAAAATGGCTATATTATTGATATCAAATCGTTTACACGATGCGCATGTTGTATCGTCCTGAAAAAAGTTTACAAAAAAAAGTAAACTTTTATGGAAGCGAAATGGAATCGGGAGATGTGGCATGCCCAGAGAGAAAAACCGAACAACCTGAAATTGGCGCAACAGACGAAAGCATTGATTCACAACCAGTTAGTAGATAAAGCTAAAGCCAGGTTACCCACTTTTTCACATAGCCTGCATTTGGCTACTCGTCATATCTACCTGACACTCAGTACCATACGCTAAATTACGACATGCAGGTTGTTCGATTCAATTCAACGCTGTGTTTGCCTCATTTCACGTAACTCACCGCATTATTTGTGGCCCCTCTGCTATTCCTGATAATCGTTGTCTCACAGAATGGATTTCGTCCGTGAAAACCCGCCTTCTCACGGACAAGTTGTTGATTTTGAAATACTTATCCGTGAAACACCACATGTTTACGGACAAACTGAGCATTTTGAGTCAACCGTACTCAGTAATAAGGATCATAGTAGCGAGCAGGACAGCCTCGCACCGCAAAAAACTAAACATCCATGCAGACTCACAGAAGTTAGTGAAGCCGAACAGCGGCATAGCCCGCGGCGAATTGCGAAGCACCCTGAGCAGAGCGGGCTCTTGCCGCAGTTCGGGACAACATACATGAAAGCCGACGGGGGCAAAAACCCGCGATCTGCACACGTGAAGTTCAATAAGAAGAAGGACGGGGGCAGAAAGGCCGGATCTGCACACGTGAATCCAGCCACGGGGGGCAGAAAACCACGATTCGCCCCCGCCGTCCTATCACTCTCGGGACTTGGAAAGCGGAAACATTGCATCAACGTCATACTTGGTGAGACCAAGCATACGGCTGACCTGACCATTGGAAGAACGATACTCATAGTGCAGCTTTTTCGCCAGTTCCCGGACCTGCGCCTTAGACAACTCTTTTACGGAAGATACACCATATACTGATTGCAAGATCTTTGACAATTGGGCATACATTTCATTGTCAGTCAGGAATTCACCATCATCCAATTCCTTGGCAATCCCCAAGTATTCCTCCACATTCTTGGTCAACAATGAGAAGTAATGATGAGCGTCACGAAACATTGCCATTCCTAGTTTTACGGCACAATAAGAGGATGGCATCACATATCCGTTCATCATCTGCATTGACTCCGGATTTTCTGGGGGCCGTGCCTTAAAAAATTTTCGCAAATCCCTGTATGGCATATCCTTAAGAAGCGGCAAGTCTTTCGGTTCCATGTTAAAATAACAAAATCCAGTACCCCAGGGATACGAAAACGGCGTATGATTCGGCTGGACAACATAACCATTACGATTGACATACACGATCACGTTTCTCAATGAAGCGAGATCCTTGATCTTCTTGAGTGTCATCTTAAATTCATCAGCAAGAACGACATTCCGCTTAGCGAAATAACGAACAAGACGGTGGCGGAACACCGCGAAAAAATCATTGACCCGTTTTTCCTCTCCTGTCAATACAATGTGAAGATGGTTGCTCATCAATTCAAACGCCACGATTGCCAATTCAGGAAATTCACTACTGCATTTTGCCATCTGATTCATGGAATAAAGATAGTCGTCATCATCGGAAAAGATTATCGATGTCTCTTTCCCCAGCGTGTAAAGATGCCACCAATCATGTTTAGTGTACGAAAACGTGGCTTCGCATTTCGCTTCTGCTTCACGAAAAGAATATTTTTTCATAATGTTAGATTTGTGATACGTCAGAACATTTACCCGTCTGACGCACCGATTATTATATACTATCAACTATCAGTGTCAGGATAACTTTCCTGATTCGTTCTACGAATATACTACAATTAATCAAGAACAAGAAACGTTTTAGAAGAAAATCCGCGTGGCAAAAGACGGATCCTTACACGTGACGAACAATGAGAAGAACGACGGGGGCAGAAGGGCCGAATATGCACACGTGAAGTTCAATGTGAAAGACGACGGGGGCAGAAAGGCCAGATTTGCACACGTAAATCCCGGGACATCCTCAGACACAGGCGCGCTGTAACTTAACTTGTTTACATGATGTGTACAGGGCGGTCATCACTATGATGGGGAACCCGAACAGCGGCATAGCCCGCGGCGAATTGCGAAGC
>ERZ779649.593-NODE-593-length-26031-cov-3.044541_pt1 | contig 26031 bp, 17 predicted proteins | sample MGYA00511882_ERZ779649 | MGnify/ENA primary metagenome ERZ779649 (study PRJEB29588, sample SAMEA2157793) | human gut metagenome | biome: human gut; feature: human-associated habitat; material: faeces | place: Denmark | collected 2008/2010 ... | reverse complement strand
AGTAAAGGCAATAGCCAGAAGCAATACGCTTCCGGCTATGTACAGTGTTCTTTTATGACGAAATAAGGTCAATACTTTCATGTTATCTTCTTGTTTTCTTTCTGCATTTTCGTTCGATATATCTCACTCCGAGTACAACTCCGCTTAATGAACAAACCGTGCCTCCAAGCAGCAATACCCACAGTACACTTTTACGAAGTGTAGGAGAGGAGTTCAGTCCTTGTATGCGTAGTCTGTGCAAAGCGGTATACATCCAGTATTTCCAACGGGCAGTGCTATTGACGTATCGGACTGTGGCTGTTTCCGGATGAATGTAATAACAACTGTGGTCGGGATCGTCTACTGTGATTTTCCATACCGGTAATAAACTGCGGTCGCGATACATCCTACTCATGTCGCGGTAGTAAGTTTCGAATTTATCAATCAATTCGACCTTCAGATGGATGCTGTCCCCATGGATTGTCCTTACTGCGTCAGTAACCTGTTTTTTGTCCAATTTCAACGGATGGGGCAGAGAGTCGGAGGCATCGATGTACAGATCTCCTTCACTCCGTTTTACTATGTAGTAGGGTTTTGAACGGAAATTACTCCATTCCACCTGGCGTACGTCCGGATATTCGGTTAGTATTTGCCGATAATCCAATAGATACTGATCCGGTTGGGGTGCTCCCTTCTTTATTTCCCGTGTGGGGTTCCTGTCCAATACCGGTTTGCTGATCCATGCCGGCACTTCCGCCAGTGACATCATACCGCTGAAACAGAATGTCAGAACAAAAAGTCCAAAAACAATTCCCGTTACATAATGCCAGTGATACCACTTTTTACGATAGGGTGAGAATTTTCCTTTTTGCTTTCGTGATCGACGCCATACATCAATACCTACCCACAATCCGGCAATAGTCATCAGGCATCCGATACCGGATAACCAGATTACCGTAATGCTCCATAAAGCGGCATCTTGGCGGAGCCAAGTAAAATAAACCCAATGAGGAATGGCTCCCAGCCATGCCCAGAAACGTTCGTTACGGGTAGTGAACTGCAAGACTTCTCCGCTTTGCGAACCAATGTATAGCTGGTGCTTTTCTGTGTCGGCAAAGTGAAATTTATAGATGGGAAACTCTCTTTTCAGACTGCCGAAGGGTATCCATTGATCCAGTCGGTTCAAAGTATCGATTCTGTCTATCGGTGCGTTACACCATAGAGAGGCTACCCGGTGGATGCGGCTTCCGTCTATAACCGGAAGTGCCTGAACGGAGTCGGCCGGAAGATTGTGTTCACCTTTGTCCGTACGGATATGGAATATGGTTTGTCCGAGGTATCGGTCTAAACGGATTCCCTTAACTTTTTCTCCTTCGGGCAGGCGAGAAGTAATTTCACTGACAGAAGGCAGAGAAGGAGACAGAGGCTCCAGCTTTTCTAATTTTTCAGCTTGTGATGCACGTGGAAATCCGTGGTACATCATGACAAAAGCCGATAGGAACCAAACTAAAAACAGGATACTGAGCAGTGTGCCCAGTACCCTGTGAATGGTATACATGAATTTCGTGATCATCATTATAAAGTATAAGATGCGGAAAGCATGAAGTTACGAGGCATGCTTGGTATTAACTGATTACCAAGTGCCTGATTACAGTATTCTTTATTGAACAGATTATTGATGTTGACTCCCAGGCGCACATTGCTCTTTAATGTATAAGAGAAACCGAGGTCGGTCAGCCAGTAAGCATCGAACGAGCTCGTATTATCCGAGTTGCGGTATACTTTGTCCTGAAAACTGGTAGAAAAGTTTACTCCCAGTCCCTTTAACACGCCTTTGGATACGGTGTAAGCGCCAAAAGCATAGAATGTGTTTTTAGGAATGTAGGCATATTGTTTGCCTTTGCTTGAAGTGGTCGGCATATAAGGGTTGTCGGCTAAATCGCGTACCTTTGCATCGGTATATCCGTATCCGGCGCTCATCGACAAGTTGTAGATGGGACTCCAGGTAATGTCAATATCGAATCCTTTGGAATCCATTCTGCCTACTTGTCCTACAACTTTCTTGTCCAGTTCTACGCCGTTGGAAATATCGCCTTTGTTGGCAAGAGTCTGGCGGATATTATCCTTATTGATATAGAACAAACTTACGTTAGTCTGCAATGTACGTGTGATCTCGTATCGTGCACCCACTTCTACCTGGAAACCTTTCTCCGGCTTGAATACCTCTTTACCATTTACGGGAGTGAACTCTTTTCCATCCTTGTCGATATAAATGGTGTTAGCGTCATAAAATGCGCGGATAGGCTTGAAGTAAGTACCGTATGAACCGTAAACAGATAGTTTTTCAATAGGCAGATATACCAATCCGGCACGGAAGGTGAAGGCACCATTGGTTATTTTATTATAAGCATCGTCATCCGGTTTATCATAATGGCGTCCTCCGTCACTGGTGTTCAGGTTAGCAGTCTTATACATAAAAAGATCGTAACGTCCGGCCAGCATCATTTTCAGTTTATCACTGAATTCCACCAAGTCTTGCAGATAAAATCCGTGGGTAAATGTTTTCTGTGCAGTAACAAATCTGAAAGGAGCTTCCATCCAACCAATGCTGTGAGGGTTGTATACCGAGCCATGTCCTGTGGTTCCGGGACCGGTGGCTCCGGTGCTTCCATTGCCATAGGCCATATAAGAGTCACGCATCAAGGATACAAAAGAATAACCGCCCAAATAGTTGTGTGCAACGTCTCCCGTATAGAACTTTCCGCTTGCCTCCAATTGATTGTTCACAGTTTTAGCGATATGTGAAAAGCGTAGCGGGTAACTGTAGTAGATGGAGTCCAGGCAGATATACTTTTTGGTATCATTGCCCTGTTTGTCTTTGGTCATGTAATAATGATCATAGATAGGACGGTCGCTTGTGAGGTAGTCCAATGATTCGGTACCGAAGTAGTCAATGTCGTCATAGGTATAAGACAATTTCTCCATCAATTTGAAAGCTTCGCTGAATGTGTGCTTATACATGGCGGAAGCATTGAATCCACGGTTGTACATAAAGTCCGATTCACTGTTGTAGCGGGCTTTCTTGTTCAGTCCGGGCAGGGCATCCCCCTTACTCAGATATTTGCTGCCGTCTGTGGCTGAGAGGATGTCATAAGACATTGTGGGAGGTAAACCGATTTCTGTCGGATAGAAATCGCGGTTAGCTCCGATACGGATATCCAATTCGTCATTTTCTGTCAAATGCCCTCCTAAGGCCAGATAGCCGGAGAGACGTTTGGTAGCATTGCTTCTCCATCCTTCCTGATCCTGCCAATTGACGCTGGCACGGTAGTTCAATGGTCCTATCAGTTTACCACCCAAAGCCATTGTGGCCTGCTTGTTATAGTAACTGCCATAAGCCAGGCGGGCATAGACACTTTGCTTGCTTACAGGAGCCTTGCGGACAATATTGAGGACGCCACCCACAGCGGATTGTCCGTAGAGTACTGAAGCCGGACCTTTTAACAGTTCGATGCTTTCCACAGCCGATAAGTCCATGAACGGATAAGAGTTGTCAATAGACGAGCGTTCGTCACGTACCCCGTCTACCATGATTACAGAATTATCGAATCCACGGATTGAGAATTGGGTAAACGCTCCGTAAGAGGTACGAAAGCGCACACCGGGAAGGAAACGGGAGGCTTCCTGTATATCCCGGATGTTTCGTTTCTCAAGCATTCCGGAAGTAATGGAGTTGGTTGAAATAGGAATGAACTTTGCCGGAACATCCAGTTTCAAAGCATCGGTCTTGCGTCTGTAGTTGGTTGCCACTACTACTTCGTTGATTGAAAATACAGAATCGTTGAAGTTAGTATATTCTTTATTTTTCTGTTGTGCTTGTGCGGGAAGTAATAGAGCACTCCCCAATGCAGCTAATATGATTCTTTTCATTCGTCTTTGTCTTTTGAGTATTTGTCTTTTTTCTTCATTATATCCACCATTTCATGCTTTAGCATAAATTGGGCATGATCGATAAACAGTTGTTGGATGGAGGGTATTTCGCCCAACCCCTGCATACGTACATCTACTTTCAAACCTTCTTTTTCAAGGGCTTCTTTCCAGTCGACGGCTATATCGTTATTGGCGTGATCACCTGCCACAAACATGAACGGAACCAGCGTAACCTGTTTCGTTTTGTTATCTTTGAGTTGCTGAAGCATGGTGTCGAAAGTAGGATAACCCTCGATAGTGCCTACATGAAAATTTTTCAATCCTTTGGCTTTCAGCATGTAGTCGATCATTGCATAAGTGGCGGTACTGGGGGTGTAGGTTCCATGACCCACAAGTACTACACTTCCTTTTTCCGGTTTGCCTGCACCGAGGATATCTACTACTGCCTCAGCATCTTCTACCGAATAGAGCAGCGGGTTACCTACCCGGATCTCTTTAAAAAAACGGGCTACTGAAGCAACATCACGCCTCAATGATTCCATTTCAACGCCTTCTATGATATTGGTGCTTTGCACAATGACGTGTGTATAGCCATCTCCGAGAAGTTTCAGCAGTGCTTCCAGCGGATTAGGTTTTTCAATGCCACGAGCTTTGAGGCGGCGCATTACGATACGTGAGGTATAAGCTTCACGCATTTCCATTTGTGGAAATGCTTCTTTGGCTTTCGCATTGATGGCATCGATCGTCTTGGTGCGGGTGTCATCATAGGTAGTGCCGAAGTGTACCATAAGCAAGGCGGCTTTATCACCCGGCTGCATGCCGGCCAGCATATCGGAGGCCACGAAGTTCCCCCCTTCGTGCGCAGAGCAGAAGAGGGAAACTAACAAGAATAAAGAGAGAATATATGTTTTCATTGTTTATTTCTTAAAACGAAGGGTTAAACTTACATATGCCATACGTCCCGGAGAGAGGAGTGCGTAGTTCACACCGTTAGGACGAGTATCACGTTTGTTGAAAATATTGTCGAGGCCCATACCGAAGTCCAGTCCCAAGTGTTGGAAACCTGTCAGTGAGTGTTTCACATTCAAGTTCCATACGCCATAGCCCGGAGCGTCACCGTAGCTATGTCCCGGGTGGAAACGTTTGCTTTGGAAACGACCGTTGATATTTACGTTCAGCATATAGTCGTTCCATGCATGTGTGTAGTTCCCTGCTACGGTTCCGGTGTGGCGTACCGAGCGTTCAATGTTACCCCATACACCGTCCACACTCTTGCCACGTGCATAAGCGTAAGCATAGTTTCCGTTCAGGCTGAAGCCTGCGCCGAGGTTGGTGGCTGCGTTTACTTCAAAACCTCTGACAACACCTTTGTCGAGGTTGCCATAAAGTTTGTAATTGGCTAATGCCTTTGTTTCAGAGTCTGTCAGATTGAATTCTTTCTGGGCCTGAGCACGTAACTCTTCACCGTTAGGAAGATCTACAAGTCTATATGTAGTAGAGTTAATCATATCATCGATATAATTCAAATAACCGGTAACAGAGACATTCAGGCGGTTTGTATTGTATTCCAGATTTACAGAATAATAATTACTGTGTTCTGCTTTTAAATCTTTATTACCTTGAGTGATCGTTTTACCTTTATTCATATAATAATAAAGTTCGTCCAGACCGGGGGCGCGGTAACCGGTGGAGTAAGTACCACGAATATTGAAAGCACCTACTGAATACATCACAGCCACCTTCGGAGTGAAGCGTCCGCCTGCCAGCTCGTGATAATCATAGCGTACGCCGGCAATACCGGTCAAACAGTTCCATAACTTGATTTCGTGTTGCGCATAAGCAGATGCCGTATACACTGACTTGTCCACCCTTGCACTGGGACGATCCAGGCTTTCAGAGCGGTAATCCACTCCCAGTACCGTCATGTTGTTTTTGGCAAAGTTGAAGATTCCCTTTAGCTCTGCATCATAAAAGTGCTGCTCTTTGGTTTTGGCGTAATCTCCAATAGCAATCTTATTTTTATCGTCAGCTACAGTATATTTGTAGTTCTGCATATAGTTATCATTCATCAAATCGAGTTGGATGGAAGAACGCTTGTTGATTTTGTAACGTCCTCCTAAACCGAAGTTATACGATTCGTAATGTAGATCATACTTGGAACCTCCATCGATATCCGCTGTGTATACAGGGCGGTCCGTCAACTTCCAATAGTATCCTCCGTTAGCATAGAACGAGAGCTTTTCAGTCGGTTCGAACGTGAATTTCTGGTTTACCAGATTAGAATGGAAACCATTGGATGTAGCTGATACGGTCGGTACTGTCGATACATTACCTTTTTTATCAGTAACATATGCCAGATCGCTGTTCTGCCATCCTGCACTTTGTTCGTGTTTATAGGAGGTATATGAGCCGAACTTTTCTGTTGCAATATCCGCATTTACCATTTGTGTCAGTTGGCGATGATCTTCATATCGGGTGGTAGAAGTCACCTGCATCAGTTCTTTCGGTTCGTTGGTGATGATATTGATCACACCGGCAATGGCGTCAGAGCCATAGAGTGACGAACCGGCACCATCCAGCACTTCGATGCGTTTCACACGGCTCATATCAATGCGTGAGAGGTCGATATTATTAGATGTATCTCCGGTCAGTTTACGTCCGTTGATCAGAATCAGCACATATTTATTGGAGAGTCCGTTCATCATCAGGTAAGATCCCATTGAGTTGGTAGAGAACGAAAGAGAAGGAACCAGCATGGTCATTGCCTGCTGAAAGTCTGTGATACCGGCTTTCTTTATTTCATTGGCGGTTACTACTTCCACCGGTGCCGGTGTGTTTTTGAGCCTTTGGTGTGTACCGGTACCTGTTACAACTACAGGATTCAGGTCAACACTCATCTCTGTCTTCTTGCCTGTCGCGTGTTGTTGTGCAAATGCACCCATTGCCGCGCATCCTCCCATGAGGATGGTCAGTAAGCATCTTTTGTTCATTGATGTTTTTGAATAATGTGTTAGTAAACGGCCTTCCTGACCCCGGGAGGGCACTGTTATCTATGTCTGCTTCGGCAGGTTTCCTGACTATCCCTTTTTGAAAAGCTACCTTCCCGTCATGCTTTACAGGCTATGACAGTGGTATATGTAGAAATGCTTTTCTTATCTTCTTCCGATTATGATGGCAACAGTAGAAGAGCAGGGGGATCACAGTAGCGGGCACTGTTCGGGATTTACACCCGATTCCCTTTTATGCAACGAACAGAAAGTCCGGTATGCATCACCTAAGCGGCTGCAAATATATACATTTATTAGATTATATAGAAATAAATTAAAAAATATACCGATTAATAGGTACATATAAAAAAGTCCTGATAGACGCTTTGTTTTTGGAAATTTGACATTCTGCATCCTCCTTTTAGAATCTCTATTTTGATGAAAAAGAGGCTCTAAAAGAGGAAGATGCCGATTCAGCCTTTATTGAGGCATTGATGGAAAGGGAGCCGGATTCTCGCTGTCGGAGTGTATAAAGGAAGATGAATCTTATATTTTTCATTAACAATTCTTCATCTATTGGTTTTTATCCTTATCTTTGTCCCGAATTGGTTTCGAATGAAGACTTTCGTCATTCGGATTAAAAGGGAATCGGGTGTAAATCCCGGACAGTCCCGCTGCTGTGAAGCTTCATCGATATCTTGAAACAATCCTTTCGCCACTGACGTGGGGGGAACACCTCCGTCGGGAAGGCTTCAAGATTAGAAGTCAGTCAGAAGACCTGCCGTTCATCAAAGGCTGTTTTTACTCGTGGGATTAGGAAAGCAGTACGAAAAAAGTATTTAATCAGGAAAAAAAGAAAGGTGGTGTGCCTGTGAAAAAGGTATGTCCGTGTTGTGGTGCTGTGTTTCAATGCCGGCACGACAATATATTATTATGTCATTGTGCTACGGTAAAGCTCGACTCGCTGCAACGTGCTTATATCAAGGAGCATTTCCCGGACTGTTTGTGTCACGATTGCCTAAAGAAAATACAAGAAGGGGAATTGGCCTGTAAGGCAAATCTTTCTTGTACGGATGGTGTGGGTGAAGTAACTGATCGACTCTCCGGGGATATGTAAACAAGTATTCAATCAACATAACTTTTTATACTATGGAACTTTTAAGAAACCTGTTTGAGGGATACCCCAACCTTTGGGGTGGAGGAGTGGCACATTCCGTGCTTATCCTGTCGCTGGTCATTGCGTTTGGCATTATGCTGGGTAAAATAAAAGTAGCAGGCATCTCTCTGGGAGTTACCTGGATTTTGTTTGTCGGCATTGTCTTCGGACATTTTAATCTGAATCTGAACGAGCATTTATTGCACTTTCTGAAGGAGTTCGGACTTATCTTATTTGTATATTCCATCGGATTGCAGGTGGGGCCCGGATTCTTCTCCGCTTTTAAGAAAGGAGGATTCACCCTCAATATGTTGGCTATGATCGTTGTCTTTGCAGGAGTCATCATTACCCTTGCATTGCATTTTATAACCGGAATACCGATTACCACCATGGTAGGTATTTTATCGGGAGCGGTGACCAACACACCCGGATTGGGTGCTGCGCAACAGGCCAACAGTGACCTGACCGGGATAGATGCACCGGAGATTGCTTTGGGATATGCTGTAGCCTATCCGTTGGGCGTAGTGGGATGCATCATGTCGCTGTTAGGCCTTAAATACCTTTTCCGTATTAATACCAAGCAGGAGGAAGCCGAAGCCGAACAGGGACTGGGACATTTACAAGAGTTGACAGTCCGTCCTGTTTCATTGGAGGTCCGTAATGAAGCTCTTCACGGTAAACGTATTAAGGATATACGTCCATTGGTAAACCGTAATTTTGTGGTATCGCGTATCCGGCATTTGAACGGAAAGAAAGAGTCGGAATTGGTAAATTCCGATACTGAGCTTCATCTGGGTGATGAAATATTGGTTATTGCGACTCCGATAGATATAGAGGCGATCACTGCGTTTTTCGGCAAACCGATCGAAGTGGAATGGGAACAGCTGAACAAAGAACTGATTTCACGCCGAATTCTGATAACTAAGCCCGAACTGAACGGTAAGACATTGGCGCAATTGAAGATTCGTAATAATTTTGGTGCCAGTGTCACCCGCGTCAACCGTTCGGGAGTGGATCTGGTGGCAAGTCCCCAGTTGCAATTACAAATGGGAGACCGTGTGACGATTGTCGGCAGTGAGTTGGCGGTGAGTCATGCAGAAAAGGTATTGGGTAATTCGATGAAACGCCTGAATCATCCGAATCTGATTCCTATTTTTCTGGGTATTGCCTTGGGATGTATCCTGGGTAGCATCCCCTTTATGTTTCCCGGAATTCCCCAACCGGTTAAACTCGGGTTGGCAGGAGGCCCGTTGATTGTTTCGATTCTTATCAGCCGTTTCGGCCCGCAGTATAAGCTGATTACTTATACCACTATGAGTGCCAATCTGATGATAAGGGAAATCGGCATCTCGCTGTTTCTTGCTTGTGTCGGTCTCGGAGCTGGCGACGGATTTGTGGAAACCATTATCCATGAAGGCGGTTATGTGTGGATCGCTTACGGTATGATTATAACAGTCGTTCCCCTGCTGCTGGCCGGTTTTATCGGACGTTATGCTTTCAAGCTGAACTATTATACGTTGATAGGGGTGTTGGCCGGTTCCACAACGAATCCACCGGCGTTGGCCTACTCCAATGATCTGACATCGTGTGATGCGCCGGCAGTAGGTTATGCTACAGTCTATCCGCTGACGATGTTCCTGCGTGTGCTTACGGCACAATTATTAATTCTTTCGTTAGGTTGAGTTCTAAATAATAATAAAGATAAGCAATGTGACAAGGAGAGTCTGGTGAAATGAAATGACTTATGTGCTTTCTCTTTCCTTTCTTTTTTGTACTTTTGCGCCCGATTTAAAAAAGTGAGCAATTTTATGACTACAAATGAATCTTTGATTTCCATATCCAAGTTCATTGCCGGATATTCGGCCCATTTGATGGGAGCAGGTGTGCATACCTCCCGTGTGATCCGTAATTCAAAGCGCATCGGAGAAGCCTATGGAGTGGATGTGAAGTTGAGTGTGTTTCACAAAAACATCATTCTGACTATCATCGACAACGAGACGCGTGAAGCCTGCAATGAAGTGATTGATATCCCTCCCCATCCGATCAGTTTTGAACATAACTCAGAGTTGAGTGCCTTGAGCTGGGAGGTTTACGACAAACATCTGTCTTTACACGAATTGTCGGATAAGTTCAACAAAATCATATCGGCACCGAAAATAGATCCGCTATTTGTTCTTTTACTGGTCGGATTTGCCAATGCTTCATTCTGTAAGTTGTTTGGTGGCGATATTATTTCTATGGGCATTGTCTTTTCGGCTACCATCACCGGACTTTTCCTGAAGCAACAGATGCAGAAGAAGAAAGTCCGGAGCCGTTTGGAATATTGCCAAATAAAACAAGATCCATACCCTGCTCTACTTTCATTCCCTTCTCGCCAAACGCCCACATAACTCCCTTTGGATAGTTCGTCCAGTCAGCTTCTTTTTCCGGCTTTAATCCTTCTACTGAGGACTCAATCACACCGAGCTGCTCAAAATTCATGGAATAGAAACGAAGTTTCTTATCATCTCTTTTTCTTGCCACACCATATGTACCAATAGTGAGTGCACAAGGGAAAACGTGTCCTCCGTTGTAATCGGTATGCTCACCGATCATGTTCACACGTCCCGGTGCAAAATAAACACCGATTTCACCCTCATCCCCGAATAACTCTTTAAATTTTGCTAATACATCTTCCCAGATCATAAAATCCTCCTTGTTTTGCGCATCTTCCGTTTCCTGTTACTATCACATTATCATGTTCGTTTTTACATTGCAACCAATTGACCGCAGACTGCAACAATAAAAAAGAAAGATGCAACATTTTTACATGTCGCATCTTTCTTGAAATTAGTTTTCTTCTAACATAACCTTACATTAAGTATCACGGACGCTGTCCGTCTTTTTCCACATTCTGCTTAAACAAAGCCAGAACCTGCTCTGTGATAATGTTCCGGATTTCTCTGTTTGGCACTGCAAGTCTGAATCTTTTTGTATCAACTCTGCCTTTATGCGTAAGATATCCCGCCATGAAAAGTGTACTCCAAAGGTTATCCATGGATGCATACAGTTCATTATAAGTCAGATCCTCACGTATATCTTTTTCTACGATTTCACCATTTACAAGTCTCTCTAAGTCTGTTTTTGCCAGCCCCTTTGCTGCTCCTGCACTTTCTATAAAATGTTTCAGCACATCGTTTCCACTGGTATTGGTCCAATAATTCTCCGGTGGAAGCATCGGATTCCTTCTGTGTGCATCGCAATAATTAATGACATCCCACGGGCAATAAACATCTGCATTTCCAAAGCGGTATCCGTCATACCACTCTTTTACCGTTTCATAGTGTGTATCCTGACCGTAATAATGAAGCATTTCTTTCACTTCATCATCGACAAATCCAAACGTCTCATCATACTCTTCATCAAGGATTGAATTTGTCTTAAAATTGTTCAGTCCTGTAAAAATACTCTCCTTTGCCACACGCAGACAGCCTGTTAAAACTGCAAATTTTAAACTACTGTTTGTCTTTAACACGTTTTCAAATAAATTTCTGACAAGTAAAACCATCTGGTCATAGTAACCATTCTCGTTTGCCTTGGCAAGAGGTACATCATACTCATCAATGAGTACAATCACTTTTTTCTCATAATACTTTTCCAGTAATGCAGTCAGCGTTTTCATACTGTATACAAGTGTGTCCTCGCCCATATCTCCTGTAACAAGTGACATATATTCTGCCTTGTCTATGTCATCTAACCTATTTCCACTCATGATAATCCGGTGCATTTTCGCTTCTTCCATCACAATCCGTTTCAACAGGCTGCGTGCATTTTCGTAACTGTCTGCATTTACCCCTTTTAAACTGATTGATATGACCGGATACTTTCCCATATATGCATCACATAAAGCCTTATTCTTAGAAATATATAATCCCTCAAACAGCGACTGATCTGTACCGATTTCAAAGAAACATTTGAGCATACTCATATTCAATGTCTTACCAAACCGACGTGGACGCGTGAACAGATTGACCTCTCCCCAGTTATTTAAAAGCTGCTCGATCAGACCGGTTTTATCAACATAATAAAAACCATCTCTGCGGATTTTTTCAAAATTTTCAATTCCAACAGGTAATTTTATAAATTCTGCCATAGCTGCCTCTCCAAACTATTTTTTTTGCAATTTCTACTTAAGTATAACAAATCTATCTCATAAATGGTAACGTTAAATGTAACTGTATGATAGGCGATGAACTGCTCTTTATTTGGAATATAAGAAACATAGCGCGAAGCAAAGATATTGTTAGGCAAACCGCCGAGAGCATATCTTATGCGTTCTGTTTTCTATATGCGTAAAGATATTCCTGTGCTTTTTGCAGTGAAACATTCAACTTTTTTTGAAGTCTTGCTAAAATATCCTCCTCGGAAAGTCCAAAGTCATTCCCCATTTCAATAATACCTTTTGCCTCTCCTTCATTCCATGTTTCCTGAAATACACTGACCATACCTTTCTCTCCTTCCCCAATCAATTCATTATAATCAATTTTTCCATTCATAGTGCCTGCTACTGTCATAATAACAGCTTTGTCTACCTTATGTTTTCTTGTATAATCTATTGCTTTTTCTTTTTTTCCATCTGTTCTTCCACTTCTGCTTAAAAGAATTTCAAGCAGATTAAATAAATCCTGATTATTTACATTATGCAATACCAGATTATTTTTTCCGGCTTCCACCAGATGTATTTTATAATCATTCACAAATGTTTCCATTGCTTTTGGAATATTTAGCATCCCATGCAAAGATACTGCTCCATCCCACGGCTTCTCACCATAATAGATAACGATTGTAATAACAGGAATAAATTTATCTGTTTTCTTCATTCCCGACAGATATTCATCTTCTGTTAATCCTTTTTCTTTTTTACGCTTTGCCGCATTGTCATCATACTGCTTTTTGTATGTACTATAATCATATCCCATCACTCTTAACGGCATTGCATAATGGATACATTCCTGTCCCTCCAATCCAAGTATAACAAATTCAGCATCATAAGTGGTAGATTTTTTTCTGATTTTAACGTTATCTCTTGCTGCCACAATACTCTGTATATACTCCTTGTGTTCTAATACCAAAGATTCCTCTGTATCCATATCTTCTAATTCTTCCGGTTTTATAACCTTATTTCCATTAAATAAAACTGCATTAAAAATATCTGCAAACTGTTCGTTATTCCGCCAGTAATTCTTTACTACAGTATCTGCTTTCAATACTTTTTTTCCCATATATAATTGCTCCTTCCTATATACCTGATATTTCAGGAAAATAGTTTCGTCGCTTTTTGCACTTGCAGTTTTAACTGGATTTTTATGCAGACCTTGCACCCTCAATTTGATAAAAAAGATTTCCTTATTACCATAACTTGTATCGAAAAAATTGTCAATTTGTTTTTGACATAACATAAATATAGAAAACCAGCCCCTTTTTCACAGGGACTGTCCTTCTTGTAATTTTATTTTCTTATCACTTTATTCCACATCAACCTTCACCTTCGGTAAATGCCAGATATCATCCACATATTCCTGAATCGTTCTGTCGGATGAGAACTTGCCGGAATGTGCAGTGTTTAAGATAGCGCTCTTTGCCCAGGCGCTCCTGTTCTTGTAATACTCCATGATCTTCTTCTGCGCTTCTGCATAAGAACGGAAGTCTGCAAGAATGAAGTACGTATCCGCATACTGTGTGCTGTGTGTATTCAGCAGTGAATTGTACAGGTCACGGAAAAGTTCGGAGTCGTTCGGTGAGTAGAATCCGTTCACTAACTGTGTCAGAACTTTGCGGATATCCTGATCCGTGTTGAAAATCTGCATCGGATCATAATCACGGTTATGCTCATGTGCGATCACTTCGTCAGAGCTCATACCGAAAATAAACATATTATCCGGTCCGACTTCCTCGTACATCTCAACATTTGCACCGTCCATCGTTCCAAGTGTCAGGGCGCCGTTTAACATGAACTTCATATTACCGGTACCGGATGCCTCTTTACTTGCAGTCGAAATCTGCTCGCTGACATCTGCTGCTGCAAAAATCCACTCTGCATTGGAAACTTTGTAGTCCTCGATAAATACCACTTTGATCTTATTATTGATACTCTTATCATTGTTGATCACTTCTGCAACGCTGTTGATCAGTTTAATGGTAAGTTTTGCATTTTTATAACCGGCTGCTGCCTTTGCACCAAAAATGAATGTTCTTGGAACAAATTCCATATCCGGATGCTCTTTGATCTCATTATAGAGATACATAACATGAAGGATATTCAACAGCTGACGTTTGTACTCATGAAGACGTTTTACCTGTACATCAAAGATGGAATCCGGATCAACATCAATTCCATTGTGCTCTTTGATATATTTTGCAAGACGTACTTTATTCTGGTGTTTGATCTTCAGAAACTCCTGCTGTGCTTTTTTATCATCTGCATAAGGCGCAAGTTTCCTGATCTGGGAAAGGTCTGTGATCCAGCCTTCTCCCACATGTGCTGTCACCCAGTCAGCCAGAAGCGGGTTCGCATGTGCTAAGAAACGTCTCTGTGTGATACCATTGGTTTTGTTATTGAACTTCTGCGGCATCATCTCATAGAAATCTTTTAACTGCTCTTTTTTCAAAATCTCTGTGTGCAGTCTGGCAACACCGTTGACAGAATAACCTGCAACGATCGCAAGATGCGCCATTTTTACCTGACCATCATATAAAATTGCCATTTTTGCAATTTTATCATTGTTGCCCGGATACTGCTCCTGGATCTGTAAAACAAAACGGCGGTTGATCTCTTCCACGATCTGATATACACGCGGAAGCAGTCTCTGGAAAATCTCGATCGGCCATTTTTCGAGAGCCTCAGCCATAATGGTATGGTTGGTATAAGCAACACAGTGGGTTGTGATATCCCACGCATCCTCCCAGCTTAAGCCTTCCTCATCCAGCAAAATACGCATTAACTCTGCCACTGCAACCGTCGGATGTGTATCATTCATCTGGAATACTGCTTTCTCCGGCAGCTTATGAATGTCGTCATGATGCTTTTTAAATCTGGCGATCGCACGCTGTAAACTTGCAGATACGAAGAAATACTGCTGTTTTAAACGAAGTTCTTTTCCCTGAATATGATTGTCATTCGGATAAAGGACTTCCACCAGATTACGAGCAAGGTTTTCCTGCTCTACCGCTTTGTTATAATCTCCTTTATCAAAGGAATCTAACTGGAAACCTTCCTTAGGCTCTGCATCCCAGATCATCAGCGTATTTACCATATGATTATCATATCCTACGATTGGCATATCGTATGGGATTGCCATAACGGACTGATAGCCTTCATGGATAAATCTGGTGTTGCCATTTCCCATGTCTTCGGTACGGACATAGCCGCCAAATTTGATCTCATAGGAATACTCCGGTCTGCGAAGTTCGAATGGATAGCCATTCTTTAACCAGTTATCCGGTACTTCTACCTGAAAACCATCCGAAATCTGCTGTTTGAACATACCATAACGGTAACGGATACCGCAGCCGTAAGCTGCGTATCCAAGTGTTGCCAGTGATTCCATAAAACATGCTGCAAGACGTCCAAGACCACCGTTTCCGAGTGCCGGATCCGGCTCCTGATCTTCGATCACGTCAAGATTCAGTCCGATTTCTTCCAGAGCTTCTTTCACTTCTTTGTAAGCTTTTAAATTGATCAGGTTATTTCCAAGCGCACGTCCCATCAGAAATTCCATTGACATATAATAGACAATCTTTGGATCCTGATCGTCAAATGCCTGCTGGGTTGCCAGCCAGTCATCGATCACAACGTCTTTTACGACGTAGGATACCGCCTGGAAAATCTCCTGCTGGCTTGCTTCTTTTAACTGTTTGCGGTACATATGACGGACTGTCTCTGTTACATCATTGATAAATTTTTTCTTATTGAAGACTGCTGCTGATTTAGACATTTCCTTACTCTCCTTTTTTTACACCTAAAAGAACGGTTTCCCCATTAATATTCCATTCTTTCTCGTATCCATCCACACTGCCAGCTACAACATCAAGTCCGAGTACATCTGCTTTGATCGCATCACCATATTTGTCAAAGATGGCAGCCACTTTGTCATCTGCCTGATAAGAGATCATGATCTTATCCATCACTTCGAATCCTGCTTCTTTTCTCATGGTCTGGATCTTGCTGATGATCTCACGCACAAATCCTTCTTCAATTAACTCTGGTGTTAAGTTGGTATCAAGGACAACGGTTACTGTATTGTCCCCCTCCGTTACATAACCTTCCATCTGTGTCATTGTAATTAACAGATCTTCCTCTGCTAATTTTACATCATCACTGACAGACTTCAAAGTGATAAATCCATTTTTCTTTAACTCTGCCATGGCAACGTTTCCGTCAAGCTCTGCTAAAGCTTTCTGGATCTGACCTAAATATTTTCCGTATTTTGGTCCTACGGTACGCAGCTGTGGTTTGAACGTATAGCTTGTGTAGGAGCTTACGTCATCGGTAAAGGAAACTTTCTTCACATTCAGCTCATCTTCGATGATCTCTTTGAAGTACTCTGAAAGTTCAAATGGAGCTTTGACAAACATATTTCCGATTGGCTGACGGTTCTTGATGTTTGCTGCATTACGGCATGCACGGCCCATAACAACGATCTTTAATACCTCATCCATATTTTTCTCTAACTCTTTGTCAATGTATGCTTCATTAACGGTTGGGAAGTCACATAAATGAATACTTTCCGGCGCATTTTTATCAATGCTGCATACAAGGTTCTGATAGATTTCCTCTGTCATGAACGGGATCATTGGTGCTGCACATTTACAGATCTCTACTAACGCAGTGTAAAGTGTCATGTAGGCATTGATCTTATCCTGCTCCATTCCTTTTGCCCAGAAACGTTCACGGGAGCGTCTTACGTACCAGTTACTCATATCGTCCACAAACTCATCGAGTGCTCTTGCAGCTTCCGGGATCTTGTAACTGCCAAGGTTGTCATCCACAGCGCCGATCACGGTATTTAATTTAGACAGTAACCATTTATCCATCACGGATAATTTATCATATTCCAGTTTGTATTTTGTTGCATCAAATCCGTCAATGTTTGCATACAGTACAAAGAATGCATAAGTGTTCCATAAGGTGCTTAAGAACTTACGCTGTCCCTCCTGCACTGCTTTTCCATGGAAACGGTTTGGAAGCCATGGAGCGCTGTTGATGTAGAAATACCAGCGGATCGCATCTGCTCCGTAAGTCTCTAATGCATCGAACGGATCGACTGCATTTCCTTTGGATTTGGACATTTTCTGTCCGTTCTCATCCTGTACATGTCCTAAAACGATAACGTTTTCATAAGGAGCTTTATTAAACAGTAAGGTGGACTCTGCCATCAGGGAATAGAACCATCCGCGTGTCTGGTCTACCGCCTCGGAAATGAACTGAGCCGGGAACTGCTGTTTGAACAAATCCTGATTTTCAAATGGATAATGGTGCTGTGCAAACGGCATTGCTCCTGAGTCGAACCAGCAGTCGATCACTTCCGGCACTCTGTGCATGGTCTTGCCACAGTCAGGGCATTTGAAGGTCACAGCGTCGATATACGGTCTGTGTAATTCCACTTTGGCATCATCCGGGTTTCCGCTTTTCTCTGCTAATTCAGCGCGGCTTCCGATGGACTCCTGATGTCCGCAGCCTTCACATTCCCATACATTTAAAGGAGTTCCCCAGTAACGGTTACGGGAGATTCCCCAGTCCTGAATGTTCTCAAGCCAGTCACCGAAACGTCCTTTACCAATGGATTCCGGGATCCAGTTTACAGTATTATTATTACGGATCAGGTCATCTTTGACTGCTGTCATCTTGATGAACCATGACTCTCTTGCATAGTAAATAAGCGGTGTATCACATCTCCAGCAGTGTGGATATTCATGTTCGAATTTTGGTGCGTCAAATAATTTGCCCTGCGCATCCAGATCTTTTAATACTTCAGGGTCGGCTTTCTTTACAAATAATCCGGCATAAGGTGTCTCTTCTGTCATCTCACCTTTTCCGTTTACAAACTGTACAAACGGAAGATCGTACTTACGTCCAACATTCGCATCATCTTCACCGAATGCAGGAGCAATATGAACGATACCGGTACCATCAGACATCGTTACATAAGTATCACAGGTAACAAAATGTCCTTTTTTGTGCTGTTTTGCTGCCACTTCTGCTGCACATGCATATAACGGCTCATATTCTTTGTACTCTAAATCTTTTCCGGTGTAAGTCTCTAATACTTCATATGCTTTGACACCTTCCTCTTCATTTCCAAGCTTTCCTAACACTTTGTCAAGAAGCGCCTCTGCCATGTAGTAGGTGTATCCGTCTGCAGCTTTTACTTTGCAGTAAGTCTCATCCGGGTTCACACAGAGTGCAACGTTGGATGGAAGTGTCCACGGAGTTGTGGTCCATGCGAGGAAATAAGCATCCTCTCCGACAACTTTGAAACGTACCACTGCGGAACGCTCTTTCACGGTCTTGTAACCCTGCGCAACTTCCTGCGAAGAAAGTGGTGTACCACAGCGAGGGCAGTAAGGAACGATCTTGAAGCCTTTGTATAACAATCCCTTGTCCCAGATCTGTTTTAATGCCCACCATTCGGACTCAATAAAGTTGTCATCATAGGTGACATATGGGTTTTCCATATCTGCCCAGAAACCAACGGTTCCTGAGAAATCTTCCCACATTCCTTTGTATTTCCATACAGATTCCTTACATTTTTTGATGAAAGGTTCCATACCGTACTCTTCGATCTGCTCTTTTCCGTTTAAGCCGAGCATCTTCTCTACCTCTAACTCAACCGGGAGTCCGTGTGTATCCCATCCGGCTTTACGCGGAACATATTTTCCCTTCATAGTCTGGTATCTTGGGATCATATCTTTGATAACACGTGTCAATACGTGTCCGATATGTGGTTTTCCGTTTGCAGTCGGAGGTCCGTCATAGAATGTGTAGGTCTCTCCCTGTTTGCGCTGTTCCATTGATTTTTTGAAGATGTCATGATCTTCCCAGAACTTCTCTGTCTGCTTTTCCCTGTCAACGAAGTTCATATTTGTTTCAACTTTGTTATACATGTGATCTTTCCTCTTTCTTCATTTTACTGATGCACGTCAGTTTGTTCTTTTTTTTGCAGCCGCACGGCTCATGCCTAACGTGCAAAAAACCCCTTCTTCCTGTAAATAGGACGAAGGGGTTATATTCGTTGTACCACCTAATTACAATGTACAGATTTTATAAAAATCATATACCCGTTCCCTGTAACGTAGGAAAAACGTCAGTGCCTACTCAGTCAAAACATTTCGGACTGCGACTGGGAAGTGATGTTCATTCCTAAGATACTCGCACCGGTTCACACCATTCCCGGCTCTCTTTGCCTTTCTCTTAACAACTACTGTCTTCGTCATCGTCTTTTCTTTTTCACAATGAACCAGCCATTGCTTTCAATCTCCTGTGATTATACAGAGATTTCCCCGAAAAGTCAAGATTTTCCACCTATCTTAATGACTTTCGTTTCGTCCTGCTGATCACATCGATAAATCTTTCGCGGATGTTCTGGATCATCAGATCTTCCTCCCGGTCATTTCCGTCAAACGGCACAAAACCGCCTGCCATCGTAGCATGCCCGCCACCGCTTCCGATGCCTTTTAACGCCTTGCTTATAATTTTTCCGGCATCTAATGTGGGACGCTCACTCCGCACAGAAATTTTGATTCCCTCTTTTTTTCTGGAATAGACCACTGAAAAAGAGACTTCCACCAATGCAAGCATAAAATCTGACACACTGGCGATCAGAGCCTCCGGGCAATCCCTTCCGGTATCTGCAAAACTGATATTCTCAAACACCTCAATGCTTGAGATCGCCTTAGAATACGCCATCAGATCTTCAAAATAGAGTGTGCTGTTCTCTAACAGATAAATCATATCCTGATCGCACAGGTCAAACATGCGCCAGATCATTTCCATATCCATTTTGCATACGCCTCTCGACAATTTCTGCGTATCCATACGGATTCCAAACGTCAGCGCTGTTGCAATTCTTCGATCCATCGGTATTTCATTTTCAAAAAAATATTGTGCTATGATCGATGCGCAAGCCCCGACACCCGGCCGGATATCCGTAAACCGGTACTCCGTTTTCTCATAAACCGGATGATGGTCGATGCAGATGATCTCATCCCCGGTCATATCGATAATGTTGGAATTGCCCTTCTGCGCATCTATCAGGATAACCTCGTCGTCCTCCGTGAGTTCACTGTCAATATTCTCAATATTTACCAGTCTGATGTCCAAAATCTCTCTCAGCTTGTCGGTACTGTAACGGTCGATTTTCCCCTTATAGCAGATCGTTGCATGAATCCCCCGAAGCTTTAACAGTTCCTGCAAGCCGAACGCACTTGCGATGGCATCCGGATCCGGAAAATTATGCGTCTGGATATAAACATGTTTTCTGTTGATCTGTGTTACTAACTCATCTAATTTTGTCATATGATAAACCCTTATAATTTCTTACCGCAGAGCAAAATATTGGTCTGCTGCCTCTGTAAGTTCCTCAAATGTATGGATTTCCGGCACGTCCGCTGCAATTGTTCCAAACCCATATGCTGCGTGGATGAACCCGACACCTGCGTGGCAGCTGGCGTCATAATCCCCCTGGATATCGCCGACATACACTGCCTCTGTCAACCCGTTCCGGTCTGCTAATAATCTGATATTATCGCCCTTCTGTTTCAGATTGTTTCCATAACACTCTATATCTTCAAAGTATTTTCTAAAACCGTAATGATCTAAAAACGCCTCGATATAACCGCTCTGACAGTTGCTCACGATGTAGAGCGGATACTTTTCTTTCAGTTCAGAAAGTGTCTCCTCCAATTTGGGATACAAAACTCCACCATGCTCTCTCAGGTAGTCATTTTCCATGGAACAGCACTGATCTAACAATTTCATGCGCGCCTCTTTTTCCATTTCCGGAAAAAGAATATCTGCGATCACATCCATGGTCTTTCCCATAACCCCCTGAATGTCCTGCTCCGTCAGTTTTTTATCGACAGAGCCATCCTGTTTTATGGCAAGATTCCATGATTCTGCAACGTTCGCTGCCGAGTCCCACAGCGTTCCGTCCATATCAAAAATAATTCCTTTTTTCATACTTCTCCTTTTCTATCCATTATCCACAAAAATTTCTTTTTTAACCAAGATTATAAACTTTTGTATATTTTTCTTTGAAATAACGAATCAGCGGTTCTGCTGAAACTTCTTTGCCGCAGACGTATCTGATCACTTCTTTCGGGCTTCTGGTAGAACCATACTGATGAATCTTCTCATTCAGCCATTTTGTAATCTCACTGATTCTTCCCTCCGCGAGCAGCGCATCCACAGAGCCAAGTTCTTCCTCCAGACGATCTAAATACATGCCGTCATAAATACTGCCAAGCAGATAGGATGGAAAGTAACCAAAAGAACCGTCAGGCCAGTGCATATCCTGCAAAATTCCTTCCGCATCATCTGCCGGAGTAATCTGTAAATATTCCTGCATTTTCTGATTCCAGAGTGCCGGAAGTTCCTCCACTTTCACATGGTCGCGGAAAATTGCCTTCTCGATCTCATATCTTAAAATAATATGGAAACAGTAAGTCAGTTCATCTGCCTCTGTGCGGATAAAACTGTTTCTCACATGATTGACTTCCTTATAAAATTCATCCAACGAAACGTCCTGAAGCTGTGGCATTTTTTCCTGCACTTTTGCATAAACCGGAATCCAGAAATTCTTATTTCTTCCAAGAATGTTCTCATAAAAACGGGACTGGCTCTCATGGATTCCCATATAACTGCAGCTTCCCGCTACCGTTCCGTCATAATCCGGATTCACATTCTGCTCAAAAATCGCATGACCACCCTCATGGATTGCCGAATACATCGCACTGAGCGGATCATGTTCATAAAAATGATTGGTCACACGCACATCCTTTGACGAAAAATTCAGTGTAAACGGATGTGTAGATTCCCCGGTTGTTCCTCTGTTCCAGTCAAATCCGATATAACTCAGCAAAAGCTTCTCCACTTCCTTCTGCGCATTCTTGTCAAATGAAACATGAAACTTGCTGTCATCCGGCTGTTTCGCTGCAAGCACTTTCTGCACCAGAGGAATCAGCTCTGCTTTTAAATCTTCAAACAGGCTGTCCATCGTAGCGGAATCCATTCCTTTTTCATACTGGTCTAACAGTGCGTCGTAAACTTCTTTTTTCGGATCTGTGTAACCGGTCATCTCCGCTGTCATATCGATCATTTTCTGCAAATGTGGGGCAAAAATAGAAAAGTCTGCTTTTTTCTTCGCTTCCTCCCACGCATTCTCCGATTCCGACTGTGCTTTCACGAAGCTTTCATAAAATTCTTTTGGAATTCTGCGATTTCTGTCCATATCTGTTTTCATTTTATTTACAACAAACTTCCACTTATCGTCAAGCTTTTCAAACTCTTCCGGCTCTGCCAGTGTATCCAATAACGTTTTCAGTTCATCCGAGGTCGACATGGAAAACTGCTCCGTTGAAAAATAAGTGAGTGCATCGCTGTGTCCTGCAAATCCTTCCTTTGGAGTGTTGGTTCTCATATCCCAATACAATAATGTGTTCACATGGTTGAACTGTTCCATTTTCTCTAAATATTTCTGTAACTGTTCTAACTTATCGTTCATCATAATCCCCTTATATTTTTCCGTAATCCTGTTATCTGATTAGTGGTCGTCATAACAAAAACCATGCAGGTATTTTTCACCCACATGGTTTTATCTTATCACATAATATTTATGCTGTCACTCGCTGTTTCCGAAGAATGTTCCATGTGATCGCAGCTACAACAATTGTTAAGGCAATCACCAGAGCCACAATTCCCTGTGGCGTGAATTTTCCACCCAGAAACAGCCCTAATTTCGCAAGTTCACCGGAAAGCTTTTCATTCTTTGCAATATTCATGGGAACCAGACAGATTATCATCCAGACCGCCCATAAAATCCATAACACTTTCATGCCATATCTTAAAATAACTGCGCCGAAAAACATTTCGACTGCTGTAAATACGACCAGGACACCTGACAGATAGTTCCATGTAAAAAAGTTTGTCAGGTCAATTTCCATAACCGCCTGTGGAAATGCATTTTCCAGCAAAAACTTCTCAACTACACCAAACACAACGATCTCAAGTTCCAGCACTGCGATCTCCAGCAGATTAAAAAGTACATAGCCTGAGACAAAGCTTTTTCTGGTCGCACCCAGGGAAATTGCCATGTTAAAATCCCCCATGAAAGAAAAAGTAATCCCAAATAAATGCATAAAGGCAAAGGCGATGAACGCCAGCATAGTTCCGGCTGTTGCACAGGTATTCTCTTTTGCCACGTTCATCACAATAAATACAACGATCAGACCAATTAAGTATCCCACAGCAGTAATTCCAAGAAATTGCAAAAGCTCTGCTTTCCGCACCTTACACTGAATCAAAAAACTGTTCATTCTTTCCGCCTCCCAACTTATGCTTTCACTTCGTAATGTCTCATTTCACGGAAAAGTGCCATGACACTGACTGCATACAACGCAATGCTGACAATCGCTGCTATCGCAAGCAATGTCCATACTACATTCGTCTGTATTCTGTTGATCCACGCCATGATCTGGTCAATAAATCCAATTCCTGCCACAATACCGATGACTATACCTAATACCACCATGACGATTCCTATGATCATTCCTTTCATTCCGAAATGCATCTGTGCAACCGAGACAAGCTGCCCGATCGCTGTCATGAATATAAACAGAACTGCGATCAAAGCATTCAGCTTTCCATTGAACTTTCCACTGCTCATAATCCCTGCAAATACCAGAATGATATAGGCGCTTACTACATAGACCACACAGAAAATCTGTGCGCCAAAGACTGCCTCCCTTCTTCCGGAGCCAAAAGACAATGTCAGCGGAAGATAAGATCCCACATAAGAAACCGGTCCGATCATGGCAAATAAAACGCTTATGATCCCGCCATAAAAATAGGCTGTTTTCCAGAAATCCCCAAATACCCTGCTGCTTCCCATATTAAACAGGAATCCATATACAACCATAAAAATCAACATCATGCCGGTCAGCTGCAATCCTGATTTTCCCCAGAATCGAACATTTCTCTTAATAATCCTGCTCTCTGCCATGTCTACTCCTCCATTCCGCAAAGGGATACAAACAATTTTTCCAGATTGAGTGCCTGTATGGTCACATCATAGCCTTCTGGCAGCTTCTGTCCTTCCTCCAAAAGGATCGTCACACTCTTGCTTCTTCCCATCTTCTCTTCATGATGTCTCTCATAGCCTTCCGTTGCCTGATCCACAACTTCTGCAAGACCACTTACATGGTAGCTTCTCTCCAGAAGTTCCTGCGTATTTTCTTTCAGCAGCACCTCGCCATTTTTGATCATGACCACTTCTTCCATCAGGTCTGTTGCTTCCTCGATAATATGTGTGGAAATAACGAAGGTACGTCCGGTCTCTGTATATTCCTCCATCAGTTTATGGTAAAAATAATCACGCATTACAACATCAAGACCTGCCACCGGTTCATCCATAAACGTAAAATCGGCTTTGCTTGCAAGTGCTACGATAATCGTCACCATGGACAGCATACCTTTGGACATTTTATTGATACGTTGCTTTGTATTCAGTTCAAACTTTTTGATCAGTTCCTCCGCAAGTGCCTGATCCCAGTTTGGATAATAATAGGACGCAGTTTTCAGATAATCTTTTACTTTCATGCCGCTCACGCCGCTTCCATAGAGATTGATGGACAACTCTCTGGAAAAGCAAATGTGATCTAACGCCTTGCGGTTCTCCCATACATTTTCACCATTCCATGTCACAGTTCCTTCGAATGCCGGATTCTGTGCGGACATAATGGATAACAATGTCGTCTTTCCGGCACCGTTTCTTCCGATCAGTCCATAAATCTTTCCTTTCTCCAATGTGAGATTGATATCTTTTAACACCTGTTTTTTTCCATAAATTTTACCTATACCATTACATACGATTGATTCCATGAATCATCTTCCTGCCTTTCTTTTCACAACTTTAAAATACATTTTCCTGTATCATTCCTCTTATTTGCATGATTCCATGCTTCCGGTATCACTGTTTTCCATCCGGACAGCTCCTTACGCTTCATTGCCGGATTGTATCAACTGAATGACTTCTTCTTTTCCAAGTCCGATGCTCGCTGCTTCCTCTAACAGTTTTTTTACATAGTTATCATAAAATTCATTCTTTCTCCGGCTTAAGATTGCCTCTTTCGCACCTGCTGACACAAACATTCCAATCCCTCTTTTCTTATACAGAACACCTTCATCCACCAAAATATTCACTCCTTTGGCTGCTGTCGCCGGATTAATGGCATATAGCTTCGCCAGTTCATTCGTGCTCGGCACTCGTTCCTCTTCCAGAAGAATATCCCTTAAAATATCTGTCTCGATCATCTCTGCGATCTGCAGATATATGGATTTCTCCTGCGTCAAAATCTCATTCATGCATGATATACTCCTTTCTTTCCAGAAATTATTCTGTTGCTGACAGCTTTTCAGATGCGCTTATCTGTCCTCTTGTTTTTTGTTTGTTATGCAGTTCATTACTTATGTAATTAACCATAGCACTATGGTACTTTGTTGTCAATACATTTTTTCAAGATTGGGATTTTACAGGAGTTTGACTTAGGAACTGCCGTTTACAGGTGGTGCGGATTTTTAGATTGAATTTTATAATTTAGGTTATGAACAAAATATTGCAGTCTGACATGTTTATGAAAACATGAATGTGAAATGGACGAATCACAAGACATTGAAAATGACTGCCTTTAGTCGACGCCTCCTTTATAGGCACTCATCCCATAACC
>ERZ779649.586-NODE-586-length-26220-cov-22.235429_pt1 | contig 26220 bp, 26 predicted proteins | sample MGYA00511882_ERZ779649 | MGnify/ENA primary metagenome ERZ779649 (study PRJEB29588, sample SAMEA2157793) | human gut metagenome | biome: human gut; feature: human-associated habitat; material: faeces | place: Denmark | collected 2008/2010 ... | reverse complement strand
ATCAGCTCGTTAGGAAAGTCGAAAACTATTTTCAGCATTTCACGACAGTCCCTAACTATCTGTGTTTTGATATTGATGAACAGAAACTTGGTCATAAAGGCATGGGGGGAGGTGCTCGCCAGTGTAAACCATTTTGGGATAAATACGTAAATAATAAAGAACTTCTTCGCAAAAATGCATTATTGATTAAAAGAGAATCAAATCAATAGGCAGATACCAGCATTATGAATTGATTCGCGAAGTAGGCGCAATAAGCGATACTTTCGTAGTAGTTAAAAGACTGTATTATGTCAAATGAGTTTAACGGTGTCGAACTTTATCACAGAGACAGCTGTGTAGATATCCATACGAATTGACATATGAACTCAATAACTGCAGAATAATGAGTGAAGATTGTGAGCAAAAGTTTGCTTCGAATACTGATGTGTCTGCCGTGGAGATTGAGTATAAACTGGAGACTCCGGTGGAGAAGAATCTGTATGATTATCTGACGTCGGAGAATGTGTGATGACTTTATAAAATATTGACAATGAAGACAATAAATGTGGTGGCTGCTGTGATTATGAAGGAAGGCAGGGTGTTCGCGACGCAGCGCGGATATGGTGAGTTCAAGGACGGATGGGAGTTTCCCGGCGGGAAGGTTGAGGCGGGGGAGAGCCCGGAAGAAGCACTCCGCCGTGAGATCCGTGAAGAGCTGGAGGTTGAGGTCAATGTCGGTGACCTTATCGATACCATCGAGTACGACTACCCGGCTTTCCACCTCTCCATGAAATGTTATGCCTGCACGATCGCCGGCGGCAGTCCGCACCTTCTCGAGCACGAGGCCGCCCGCTGGCTCTCCGCAGACCAGCTCGACTCCGTAGTCTGGCTACCTGCCGACATTACATTGATTCCGAAGATTGCAGGACTGCTGTAGGGGCTTGGTTGCGATGGTCGGATGCGGTGGATGTAGATGGCTCTGATGTGGTGAGGACTGGCGGCGGGATATGGTAGATGTAACTTGCTCTGACGTGGTGGGGGATGGCGGTCTGATAGTGTAAGCGTTTCCGCGGTTATGTATTGACGCTTTACTTTTTGATTTTGGCGCAACGCGTAACTCTCTGAATACTAGTGTTTTAATCGTTTTCAGAGTTGCGGTTTGCTCTACTCTGAAAACAGTTAAGTCACTGATACTTAACGCTTTACGTGGTGCGCCAAGTGTGTCGTCCTAAAAAAAGTTTACTAAAAAAGTAAACTTTTATGGAAGCTAAATGCTATCGGGCGATGCGGCGCGCCCAGGGAAAAATGCTGTGCGAGAGTACTTCTCGGGAGTGTCTGTAGAAAGCCTGTCAAGGAGGTATGGCTACATGTATCGCGACTCTTGACATTTTTCCGGATATACGGATTTTTTCAAAAAATTCTTATATTTGGGCGTATGAAATGGACTAGGCAAAATCTTTATAGCCAATATGTTTTGGCTATTTTATGTTTGTTGTTTTCTGCACGGGGCTCCTGGGCATCTGAATTTGTGTCAGGGCCAAATCCAAGCAATATGACACAGAAGGTCGCCGACAAGGTGGCCGGCAAGATCATGACTGCCGACGGGGAACCTTTGGCGGGAGCGAGCGTGATGATACGCGGAACCAAAATCGGAACTACAGCCGACATTGACGGAAACTACAGTATCATTGCGCCGGGAGATGGTGAGTCTTATGTGCTTGTGTTCCAGTATCTTGGAATGAAAACTAAGGAAATCACGGTAAGTCGGCAGAGATTGTTGGACGTGCGTCTGGAAGAGGACAATGAACTGGAAGGCTCTGTGATTGTCGGAGCATATGGCACGAAACAAAGTAGGGAAGACCTCATCGGAAGTGCGTTTCAGGTCAATGCCGAACAACTTAAGGATAAGCCGAAAACCCGCATTGACAATCTCCTGAGCGGACTTGTGCCTGGCATGAGCATTGAACCGAATACGGATGCTGCGGGTACGACCAGAAGCCGTTACGAGACCCGGATCAGGGGTGAGGCTTCGCTGAGCGCGTCTAACGAACCTCTTTGGGTAATCGACGGCGTGCCTGTCTATACGGGTGGCAGGACCAACCAGATGGCTGGGACATCATATACAGTTTCTCCGCTGTCGTATCTGAATCCTGATGACATTGAATCGATTACGGTGCTGAAAGACGCAGATCAGGTTACCATTTACGGAGCGGACGGCTCTAACGGCGTCATCCTCGTGACCACGAAGTCCGGCACCAAGAACAAGCCGCTGTCAGTGAGCGCGAGAGTGAATTTCGGCGTCGCCACCATCGACAAGAGCACCGAATTCCGCATGATGAGCCAGAAGCAGTACCTCGAAGTCGCAAAAGAGGCTTGGGTCAATGCCGGCAAGAATCTCAATACGTTCCCTTATCAGGACAATGACTATAACTCGTATTCTACGACAGATACGGACTGGTCCAAGGAGTATTTCGGAGTGGGGACGAACTTGTATGCGGATTTGTCCCTTACCAGCGGGACGGACAAGCTTTCCAATTATGTGACAGGCTCTTACTATCGCACGAACAATACCGTGAAAGGGGACAGTCAGCAGCGTTTCTCATTCAGGACCAGAAACACCTATGACTTCACCAATTGGCTGAAAATCAATGCCCAGCTTTCCGCTTCATATAATGACAATGACCTGTTTCCTCTCTACAGGGGTTATCTGGAAACATTGCCTATCTTGGAGCCTTATCTGAACGACGGCTCGTTCCGCCTGTACAATAAGGTGTATGATTCCGCGACAGGATGGTCAATGCAGAAGTTCACTAAAAACGAAGTCCCTGACCGTGAGGCCAATACTAACAGGCAGCGATCCGTTGTGACTTCGGCAAACTTCTCTGCTGAGGTGAAAATCATTGACGGACTGAAATTTACGGCCCAATATGCCATTGACTATACCCACAGTCATGAGGATATCTACTATTCGCGGATGACTCTTGACGGCATGGATTCCGCCGGAAATCCGAAGGGAAGTTCCAGAAGGGCGGACGCCTCATATATGAACTGGACCAATGTCGAGAGGCTGAATTTCGACAGGAAGTTCGCGGACAGACACAGCGTGAGCGCGTATGCCGGCATTGAACTCAGGCAGGTAAAGTATCAGACTCTTTACGCTACCGGCAGCGGCTTCATGAATGACAACATCCAGGAGGTCGGTTATGCTGACGAGTCGTCCAGAAAGGGCTACAGTTCAGCCAATATCGAAAGGAAGATGTCTTTTCTCGGAAGAGCAGTATATTCTTATGACTCAAGGTATTACGCTTCTTTCAATGTCAGGCGTGACGGAAATTCAGACTTCGGGGAATATTCACGCTGGTCCAACTTCTGGTCAGCCGGCCTGTCATGGAATGTCCACAAGGAGAAGTTTTTCCATAGCGAACTGGTCAAGATGCTGAAATTCAAGGCCTCGTTCGGGTTCACCGGAAACTCGCGTGTAGATACCTCCGGAGCCGACGGAACTTACGTTTACGGAGGCAGTTACTCCTATGCCGGCAGCACCGGTGCCATAATCGGTTCCGTGCCGAATCCTGGACTCTCGTGGGAGAAGACCAGGATGATCAATGCGGGTGTACGTATCGAACTCAAGAAGATTCTCGACATTGAACTGGAATATTATGACAATGTCACAAGCGACATGCTGAGCAAGATATATGTTTCGCGCGTATTGTCCTCAGACAGAATCTCTTCCAATATAGGAAGGATGAGGAACACCGGCATAGAACTCTCCCTTTCCAGCACCAATTTCGCCCGCAGGAACTTCACATGGACGACGAATTTCAACATGGCGCACAACACCAACAAGATACTTGAACTGTATAACGGAGTCCCGACAAGTTTCGGTTCCTATGCGTGGATGGAAGGCTATGATTCCCAGACCTGGAACCTTGTGAGATGGGCAGGCGTGGATCCGAGTGACGGTTCTCCGATGTGGTATGACAAGAACGGCAACGTCACCCGTACATTCAGTACCGCAAACCGCGTCCCGGGAAAGACCAGGACACCTCTTCTGAGCGGAGGACTTGTGAACAACATGAGCTGGAAGAACTGGACATTGTCTTTCCAGATCAATTATCTGATAGGTGGTTACGCATTGCCTACCTATGCGGGCATCTACTTCAAGGACGGATATGACATTATAAGTGCCAACCAGGCCGTGGAAGTATATAAATACAGATGGACCACTGCAGGCGTCCCTGCCAAGTTCCCGAAGGTCTCCAACCTTTCTTCGAAGTCTGCGATGAACTCCACAAGGTTCCTTTACAACAGGACCAACTTCGACCTGACCAATGTGGCATTGACATACAACATTCCGCAGAGTCTGCTTGCGAAGATGAGGCTCAAGAGCGCTTCCGCCTCTCTCATAATCGACAATCTTTATCTGTTCACGCCGGACCAGAAGAAGGGCCTGAACTCATATAAGACAATGATGTACGGCTATCCTCGCACAAGGACATTGACCCTGGGCATCAATGTGGGTTTTTAGGTCAATGCAGAATTCAGGAGGAGATTGAACATGAATATCAATGACAATATGAAGACTCTCAAGAATATATTTGCTTTTCTGATGCTGCTCCCGGTGATGGCCTCATGCCATTTCCTGGAGGTGGAAAAGACCGGCAAGACTTCCATAAAGAATTTCTACTCAGATGTTTACGCTTTGGATGCTGCGGTGAACGGCATTTATGGGCTTACGTACAAGTTCTATGACAACTATATGGTCCTGTATCCGGAAGTGGCCGGCGACCTGATCCATTTTCAGATAGCAACGTCCGAGTGGCGGCAGCAGTTCGACTTCGTTTCGGACGAGAACGAGGAAACTACTGCAGTGGGCTATATCTGGAAGAACGGATATGAGATCATTGCCAATGCCAATGAGGTCATCCAGTACGGACCTTCCGTGTCTGACCGTTTTCCGCAGCAGGCCGCGACTGTCCGCAACTATATCGCCCAGGCCTATTTTCTGAGGGCTTTGGTTCATCTGGATCTCTGCCTCGTCTATGGCCAGACCTATACGTACAGCAGTGATGCTTCCCATCTCGGAACTGCCGTGATGACTACGATGCCTGATGTGAAGTCCAAGATAGCAAGGAGTTCAGCATCAGCTACTTACAAGCAAATTCTGAGCGACCTCCAGACTGCGCTGGATATGTTTGCTGACGGCTGGACCAAGGGCTGTTTCTATGCCTCTCCAGCGGCTTGCAAGGCATTGATGGCCAGGGTGTACCTCTATATGGGAAACTATGCAGACGCCAAGAAGTACGCTTCGGAAGTCATATCTGACTATGGTCTGTCATTGACACCGCGTGCGGATTATGTGGCGATGTTCTGCAGCCGCAAGGAAGGTCAGGAAGCGATATTCCGTCTCAACGGTCTTTCCGGAGGCGCAAAGTTGAGGTCAATGTTTGACTACACCAGTCCTCAGATGTATCCGTCCGGCAAGCTTCTGGACATTTTCGCTTCTGACGCTCATGTCTGGACCGGTTCAGATGTCCGTTCCGAACTGTTTTCATATAAAGCTGCTGATGGAACGGAGTATTCTGGGGTATGTATGAAATTCATTGATACTGAAGATATTGATGAGACGCAGAAGCGATATGACCCGTTTGTTCTCAGGCTTTCCGAAATGTATCTCATCCGGGCTGAGGCGGCTTGCCATGACGGCGATACTGATACTGCCGTTTCTGATATCGCGGCTCTGGAAGCTAGGGCAAGGGGAGTGAAGGCTTCTGACATCAATGTCTCGTTCTCAAGCATTGATGATTTGGCCGGGATTGTCCAGAGGGAGAGGATCAAGGAACTTTTCCTTGAGGGCCACAGGTTGTTTGACTTGACCAGAAGGCATGAGACATTGACAAGAGATGTGGCCTGCGGCTCGTCAGTATTGACATTGACTTATCCGGACGACAGGTTCGTTCTTCCGATTCCGCTTGTCGAACTGGATGCGAACAAGGCGATGCAGCCCAATCCGGTAAACAGTACACAGAGGTAGTTGAAATTTAATGGTTATGAGGATGATTGATAGAATTTTATGGAAGTTGCCGTGCCTTCTGGTTGCATTGGCATTGACAGGTGCCTGCAATAAGATTGCGACGTTTGACGGTGCTTTCGTGGCTTTTGACACCGCGAAGTCGTCAGTGGTCAGCATTGATGCGGAAGGTGAGTTTACCGGCTCATATACAGTACATTACACCGGGCCTAAGCCGTCCGCTCCGATAATCGTAAGCTTTGCAGTGACTTGCGGAGACGGATTGTCGGAAGGCATTGATTACAAGGTGGCTACGGTCGGCGGGAAGATTACGTTCATGCCCGGCATTTATGAGCAGACAATCAAGATTGACTGGCTGCCGCATGATATTGATGAAACTAAGGACAATACGGTCACGATAAGTCTTTTGTCGGCTGAAGGGGTTACGCTCGGTTATCCCGGACCCGACAGACTTATGAAGGACCTGGTGATACGTAAGTATAACTCTAAATGATTGATTACATTAACTTTATAAACTTATGAGTAAACGAACTCTTTTGGCTGCCCTGGCGAGTGTAGCACTCCTTGCAGCCTGTGACAAGAGCAAGGAAGACGAGGTCATCCCTGTATCTTTTTCATCTTTCGGCTTTTATGCCAAGGACAATGCCGGTGTACTTAAGACTGATTATATCGAAGAGAGTTTCAATTCAGATCTAATCAGTTTTACCCTGCCTTACGGTACTGACCCTGACGCGCTCAAGACTCTCGTCCCTGAGTTCACGGTAACGGAAGGGGCTTCTGTCAATGTTGCTGACGCCAGCGGTGCACCGGACGGAAAAGACCTCGTCAGCGGCGTTTCTGCAATTGACTGTTCTTCTGATGTCCAGTTTGTCGTGTTTCTGAAGAACAACTACAAGGCTTACAAACTTTCGGTGAAGATTGCCGAGCCGGCGAAGTGGAGCAAGTTGGCGGAGACGGCGCTTAATGTCAAGTACACTCCTGCTCTTGCTGTCAATCCTAAAGACGGTGTCCCTTATGTGGTTGGTACTTCCCCTAATGAAAATGGCGAGGCTGCACCGCATCTTTTCAAACTGGATGGTGCTGAACTCAAGGATGTTGCAGGTGCATTGGCGATTGCCAAGGCTGATGGCGTAAGTCTCAGCTTCGATCCTACCGGAGTTCCTTACGTGGCTTTTGCTGATGGTGCTTTCACCAACAAGTTTTCTGTAAAGCGGGTGGCCGACGGTAAGGGTACTTATGTAGGTGAGGGAGGCCAGATGTTCGGTACTTCTGCCACTTTTAACTCTGTATCAGCAGTTTTCCCTATTTCAGAGAATGATGTCTGGTGTGCTCATTTTAATAACACCAATAAGGTAGCTGTGCCTAGGAGGGGATTGAACCTTGCGCATTTTGACGGATCTGGCTGGACCAACGGTATTGCCATTGCCGGCAGGGAGCCGGCTTCTTATGCGAACGGTGTGTTCGGAAGAACTATAAATGGAGTGCCTTATCTTTATGTATATGGAACAAAGACAAAGTCGGTTCCAAGCCATATTTCCCTCTACAAACTTGAAGGAGGAAACTGGACAACAATTTTCGAGAATCTTGAAGTGCTTGGCACAGATGGTCAGCCTGTAGGAGGTTACTCCGCTTTCTTCTCAGACTTTGACATCGCATCAGACGGTACCGTTTATCTTTTGTTCTGCGTTCTTTTCAATGCTGCCAACGATTATCAGATAGGCGTTGTCAAGTATGATCCGGCTACTGGAAAGCAGGTTATCGTCGGAGGTGTAATGACTGATACGACTAACATGACCAGCAGTACCACTGCATCCATGGCATTGGACAGCAATGATGTCCCATACGTCTCCATTTCATATAAAGATGGCGATGTGATGAAGACAGCAGTCCGTCATATTGACTCCAAAACCAAGACCTGGTCGGAACTTGTAACTCTGGCTTCCAATTCGAATTTCTCAGACATTGTCTTTGCTGAGGATGGTACAGGGTATATTGTTACGAGGGAGACTGTCGGCGAGGATACGAAGTATGTGCTTTATTCGACAGCGAAGTAATTGATTTGTAAATTATGAACCGGCCATGTTCCTGTGACCGGTTCTTTTCTTTTTCGTGGGCGTATGACTGGAGATAAGTCTTTGAAATACACGCTATTGACGCTTGCATTGGCATTGACCTGTACCTTGGTCGGGAGCGTGCGTCTTTCCGGTGCTGACGGTGGTGGAGGCCGGAAGGCCCGCGGTCGTGTCCTGCGTGTGGCGCTGGTCGGTGACCCGCAGGTGGACGATTCGACGGAGATGGGTTATGCGCGGCGTTCGGTTTATCGGGAACTGTATGGGCGTCGTGACCTGGACATGTGCATTTTTCTCGGGGATCTGGTCAATGACAATATGTCCTTGATCCCTGAGTCTGTGGGAGTTGTCGATTCGCTGCCATATCAGTGTTTCATGGTTCCGGGCAATCATGACCGTGATGTTTACCGTGGCCCGAAATCGTCTTCATATAGGCCTCGTGACCTTTTCACATGGCGTAAGGTTGTCGGCTATGTGGACACGTCTTTTGTCCGTGGCAATGTGCGTTTTGTCCTGATGAATAACGTCCGCCATTCTGATTCCGGGATGACGGATTATGTCGGAGGCTTTACGGACAGGCAGAAGCATTGGCTCGATTCAGTGCTGAACAGGGGCGTAGGGGAGGCCAGCGGCAAGAAGTCGTTTCGTGCCGAACGTAATCCATCATTGACAATACTGGCTACTCACATTCCTTTCAGTCAGATGAAGGGCCGCGATTCCGTGCTGGCATTGATTCCTGACATTTCTCGTCTGCTGTTTGTCAGCGGTCACACGCATTCCGTTTCCCGCGATGATTCCCTCCGCGAACTCATTGTCGGTGCGGCTTGTGGCAGTTGGTGGCGCGGTGTGAAGGATTCTGCCGGAATTCCTTATGCTCTGCAGAGTTGCGGGGCTCCGAGAGGCTATTTCATTGCCGACATTCATCGCGACGGAACTTATGACCTGTCCTATAAATGCATCGGCAGGCCGGCTTCTGACCAGTTGTCTGTCTGGGCGGTCCCGTCTGACTCTACAGGCTCTTCTTATCGTCTGTATATCAATGTCTTCGGCGGTTCGTCAGACGGCATTGTCCGTATCTCCGGTATCGGGCGTAGGACTTGTGCGTGTCAGCGGAGTCTGATGGCTGCCCCTGAAGTGGAGCAGGTGATCCGTCTCAATGCCTCCCGTTCCCGTGATTACCGGAAGGCCCATCGCGACGAGTTCATTCCTCTCCGCCGCAAGCCGTCCCCGCACCTCTGGCAGACCGTTGACCTCATCCCAGGTCCCCTGCCTGCTTATGTCAATGTCATTTACCGTGACGCCCACATGCGTATCAGGCAGCGCGTCCATATCTCTTACGTGCAGGAATAATTCGGAGCCAGGTTACATTATTTGCTGTAAATTTAAGCAAATGCATTAACTTTGTCGGTAACGTTATAACACTATAATTATGATCGGATCAAGGATTCTTCTTTTCGGAACAGCCGCTGCGCTTCTGTTCAGTGCCAATGTCAATGATGCCTCTGCCTGGGGCAAGAGAGAGCATGCCGCTATCGCATATATTGCGGAGCAGAACCTTTCTCCAAGGGCTGCTAAGGCCGTGTCGGAAATTTTAGAGGGGCAGACAATGTCAAGTTACGCATCATGGCTGGACTACTACAAGCCGCAGATGATGATGAAGCTCACTGAGCCGCAGAAAGGAAAGATGCAGAGAACTATCCCGCACACGTTCCAGGTGGACTCTTCGCTCAGGGCATACCGCTATCCGGAGCACAGCTGCATAACTGTAATTGAAGAAAGCATTGACAAACTGAAGAACCGGGCTGATCTGGATGATTCCACAAGGACTCAATGTCTGCTGAACATCATTCACCTGGTGGGAGACATGCATTGTCCAGGACATGTCATTTATGCGGACAAGAGGGATCGCCACATCGGAGGTTTCGACATTATCTATCGCGGTACTCCTATACGTTATCACAGGGTGTGGGACAGTATGGTTACCGGTGAAACTTTCGCCGGTGGCATACAGGACCTGGCGCATTTCGCATTGACCTCCGGCAAGAAGCAGGTCAAGAAATTCTGCTCCGGCACCATCTACGACTGGGGCTCAGACACCGCCACCTCCACATGCGAAATCTGGAAGATCAAGGAAGGTGAAAAAGTGCCAAACACATACATGTACGACCACTGCCGAATGGCGCTCTCCCAGATCGAAAAAGCCGGATACCGCCTCGCCACAGTGCTGAATTCGATATTTTAGGGAAAGGCCTTTCAATGCTGTCCTGTTGCTCCAACTGGACACAGAGGTTCAAGTAGAGCTCTAACGATGAAAATATCTGGATAACACCGGCTCTAAACAAAATAAGGGAAAAAGCCCAAAGACTTCTTCCCTTATGCAGCCGTGCTACAGTTGCTCTTGAGTGCGTCGCGCAACACTGAATCCAGAAAAGCGCGGAACTCCGGGTCGTAGAGGTCAAGAATCGTTGGCTCCTGATCGACCTTGCAGGTCATTCCTGCATAAGCATCCATTACACTCATACCACCGGCAATATTGTTCAATGTATTCATATCCCAAAAGCGATTGACCTTAATACTATCGCGAGGTTTCTAAGAGTCGATATTTTAATAATTGAAAAAAAGTTAACCCTTAGATGGTGGCGTCTGCTCTGCAAATATTGCAATAAATGACCGAATGTCCAAATTTTGTTGTAAGATAAAGCAGTAGGTGAGGTATTTATAAGTATAGTTAATTTTGGAATGAATATAGAAAAACGTGCTATGAAAAATATCTACTACAGCAATACTAGTTATATCAAGGCTAAGACGTCAGCAATCAGGAATGAGAGATTGGACTTTATGGAAGGAAAGAAACTGGGCGACCTTTCCATTCGCATAGAAGACAATGCTACAGTCCGCAAAGTGAGACGCATCGTAGAAAAACGAGTAAGCCAGAATTATTATAGCAAAAATCCCGACATCAAGTGGAGTGCAAAATATGCCACGCGGCATCACATGAGCAATATCCTCAAGAATATATACGGCACGGTTCCCGAAGGATTCCGGTATTGCTGTGCGTAGTAGGTACCCCAGAGTATGCAAGTTCATTAGGGATTGCTGATTTGACGCTTTAATTGGAGTGAGCGGAGATGGGCAATGCAAATATATGCATAATGTATGCAAAAAGTCGTAACTTAGTAGCCGATAAGTCTAGTTGAGATTCAGAAAGATGTATTATTGGAAGCCTTTAAAATTGCATATGATAATTCCTCTTGTATTCTTCTTGTATACGATAAGTTAGCAAATTTGACAGAATTGGAGGAGATGATTCGCGACACTCAACTTGAAAATATGTTGAAAGTGGATGAATTTCAACTCTATGCTGTTACCGATATATGTGAGAACGAGAAATACCTTTTTCTGTTATTACAAATAAGGGAGCGACAATACTGGCCGTATAATAAAGAAATAAATCTATCATTGTTTGATAAGAATACAAAAGTATTCACTTGTTTCTACTCAGGGGGCGAGAATGTTTGTGTTAAACGACCTTATTTATTCTATATAGCATCCGGCTGTGGCAGGTATGATAAAACTAGACTGTTTACAATTGAACGAAAAAGATCTCCCATTCGTCCTAAGGACAAATATACATGCCATCTGGATACAGATGCAGAGGCAAGTCTAATTATGGAATCCAAGTCTATTTACAAGAATCTTCTACAAGAAAATATATCACGGAGCGACAAGTCTCTTGCCGTTGTCGAAAACAAATCAAATTTGACCAATCCCCATGGAGTCCTAGGCCCTGTAATTATTTTGAGCTTGGAGAGTCTAAAATCGTTCGTCTATGCTGAAAAGACAATACCTTTTCTCCTTGACCCTGATATGATAGTTTTGAGAGTAGATAACAAGACCAAGCTCAAACAACTATCTAAGACAATCAACCGTGTTCTCAAACGGCATATTGATGATATTATTAAGAAGCCTATACTCAATCCATTCAGGTGTCGAATGAAGCTTAGTGATGATGATAAAATTTATATTTCATTATCCTTGGGAAATCAACAAGTTTAAAACGAAAGAAATTTCTTTGGAGTATCCAGATACCGTAAGGAAAAAAATACAGGACAACGAGAGCAATCTGGAAAGATGCTTTTCCGAGATGTGTAAAAATGGATACTTATACAAAAGCGAGGGAGGCAAGTATGAATGTACTAGAAAACTACCTTTATATTGTGCAGCTTTCTTTGCTTTTGCCGTGTGCCATAATCATGATCTTTGGGTAAGGGAAATTAACTCAGATGTTTCAAACAGAATATTCGAATACGATGATTCCGGGACAGAAAAGTATTGTTTTCAGTCCATAGGAAATATATGTTCACAATACTTTGAGAGGAGGCTCTCGTTACCTGAAAACAGTATAAAAAACAACAAATCATATGCACTTCGTTTGTTTGACCATAGGGCTAAGGAGCAACTAATACAGGAAGAAAATATTAGGTTGGATCCTGAAGGGAGAAAATGCTATGATACAGCTTCAGAATCAATCAGAGGCGCAGGAGGTTGAAAGAAATATGTGACATTATTGCCAGAGTCGCGGAGAATCTTGAATCTCCTTGAGCATAGTAGCGGACACCTTCATTATTCTCAATAAACTCAAGTTATTTGAAAAGATCGAGCATCTAGACAGCTCATCATAGATGACTTCGAGATGAAGCGTCTCGAATGCCAGCAACAGAACGGCGTTGCGCAGATCATCGATGACAGGTATCACAAAAAATCGCTAATCCCGTCAAGCGATCTGGGCTGTCGCCGACTTATACGGCGTCTTCAGCAATGATATGCTTGCAGAAGCATATCTTGATAGAATCGTGCATAATCACTCCGCTTTGGGCTGAAGGCGATAGCATGAAAATGTATTATTGATATTTTTGCAAATCTAACTCAGGTGGTCGACTATCCGCCGGAATATCTACACTGTATTTATAACGATTTTAAAATTTCAGGAGTCTTTGTATTGTAGTATACTTCAGGTGTTATCTCTTGTATCAACCTATAAAACTTGTCGGCCATGTCTTTTCTAAAAAAAGGATCGACAAAATCTTTGTTTGCTTTACGCTTAAAGTAATGCTGACATATGTATTTGATGGCCGCAGTTGTGTACTCTCTTCCCTGAAGTTTATATCCACCTACGTATTTGTCAAATAGATGCAAGTGCTCTGGCAGAATCAATCCACACTTATTTACAGAGTCTATATTCATCCAACAATCCTTGGCGGGGTCATAAGGATAATCATTAGAAGGGAACCAATGGTGAATTGAAGGGCAATCAACGTTACACATCGTATTGGGCATAATTACGAGTTTATCCCGTAATAGGGGTAGCTGTTTCAGGGCATCAAGACCCCGATTAAAAGGATAATACAATATGATATAGTCGTATTTGCTTAAGTCCTTTTGTCTGATATTTGTGCATGTCCTTTGAACAATGCTGCATATGGCTAGAAGTTCTGGGTTATACTCTTTTATGATAGTTGCGTTTTTGTCGTTGGCAACAATGAATCCAGAAGCATTCATTCCACAATAATAATCAAGATTGTTGCGAGTTATTAATCTGTCGTATTCTTGCCACAAAACAACAAAACGTAAACTAGCCGAATGGATTCTTTGAAGGTGAATCTCATATTCCGAACGAGATTGTGGCATATAACAATGCCCCTTGGTTCTTGTTTGTATGCTAGATCGGGTATTATTTGCATCCTCTTGATATGGAGGCAAATACAAAAAATTGATATTAGAGGCTTCTTTCTGATAAAAAGAAATCAGTGCTTCGTCAAAATTGTAGGGTACTTCGTATAGCATTAGGATAGTGTTTCGGTAATTATCAAGACACAAACCAACCAGCCAGGCTGCTATTGTGGCAGTGGCCATCATTGCGGGAGTCAGGGCTTAAAAGGAGAAGAGAACTATTCTTATTATATTATCCGTTCCACCACGAAGAGCTCCAGCAGGAGCAACCACTTTTAAGTCTTCCCATTGTAACTATGGGGTTTTTGAAACTCTTTGTTGTAATTGTGATCTCCATAATGATGTTTATTGTTTATCGACAGTCAAAGGTACAAATAAAAATTCGTTGCTCCTTACCATTAGATCATAAAATTTTTCTTTTATGGCAACACTGCATTTTCTTTGGGGGATACTCCCAAAATCTATGTCTCTGAAAGTTTTCCTCTTTGCCAGTTCTGGAAACTCTTTGATTCTGCATCCACCGCCACAAATATAACGAATATCACACTGATTACAAGGGCTTAAGTTTGATATGGCCACAGCTTTCTGTGCCGCAAGTGACTGTTCGAAGATATCTTGGAAAGACGATGTTCTTATATTTGCAATTTTTGGAAGACTCCCAATCTCCGGACAAAAATAGACATCTCCATTAGATGCTACAGCGAATACACCAAACATACAGTTGTCAACTATGACGTCACTTCTCATTGTTTCAACAAACGGAATCAGGTCGAAATCATTGCCGTATAGCTTTTTATTAATTCCATTGACTATGGTTTCATATTCCTTGTTTGATTCTTTGGTAGGATTTACGTTTCGTCCCGCTGATAAACCTTCCGCGAACTTTACCTTAAAGGATTTACCCAAATATTTCATTGCCAAAGATCTAGCAAACTCAGCATATTCATCGTGATGTTCACGCAGCATTTCCAATGTTGGAGTAATTGCTACAGAAGTTTCAATCCCTTGATCAACGAACCTATCAACAACAAGGAGAGCCTTCTCAAAATGTCCAGCTCCTCGAATAACAGCATCAGATTCTTCGGAAAAGCCATCAATACTGATTTGGATAGAAGATATGAATTTGGACAAAGTGTTAATCCTTGAAGCCGATAAAAGACTACCGTTTGTCAAAAGATTAATTTCAATGCCCAACTCTGATGCAGTTTTGACAATTTTGTCGAAATCATTGTGAATGGTCGGTTCGCCTCCTGAAATAGTAATACGGTTACCAGCAGCAACTTTTGCATAATCCGTAATTAACCCTATTTATCTCATCTGTTGAAAGCTCATTGTTATTTTGTTTGCCAGAAAACATATAACAATGAGGGCAGGAGAGATTGCATTGGTTCGTTAGGTATATGTGAAGAGATCGCTTGTCTTCAGTGATGCTACGGCTTGCATTATCACATAACCTTCTAGCTTCAACCTGCGTGATGACAATACGAATATCTTCTCTATTCAAATTGGGATTTTCAAGAGTTTCTTTAATTGAATAGCCTTTCATCAGGAACTTAAGAACGTTGATCTGATTATGGTTTTCTAACACAATCCAACGAGCTGCCCGCGGTGCAATCACAAGGAATTTTCCCTTGTAGGGGACAATACTTAAGTCCGAAGGAAGCCGATAATATTTTTCTGGGTTTATTGTATAACTGGGCATATTGCTGGCTGTTCAAAGACATACAAGCTGTTGAATTCTATATGCGATTTTCTCTGATATCCCGCCAAAAAAGGTGACACTATGAGATTGGCTCCGAAAACGTTCGATTAATCACTATCTATAATTGGAATACCTCTTAGAATGCTGCTTATCTCACTTGCGATTTTCTTGGCGTCTTCCTTTTTCAAGAAACAATTATTAGTGTATTGTATTTGGTTATCAGATTTGGAGCCATCGGGAGATTGAACAATAAGGCGAGCAAAATTAGAATCATCGGATACGGTTATTCTATAGAAAACCTTTTCTCCTTTTGGACATTGAGGATACCGTTCACTATTCATATTTCTGAATAGATCCTGGATAGCTGATTGTCTGCTTCGCAAGAGGTTTTCAGTTCTCGCATAAATGCAATTGGAATATGGATTTTGTGAGTATATTCCATGTAATATTTTTATGTTTGCCCAGTCGTTTTGGTGAGGTACACTTAAGTAATAACATTCGTTACCTTCTCGGAGATTAAGAGGTTTATTATTCATATTCCGTGGATCATTGAGTTAACTTTAATAGAAGTGCTTATTCCGGACGATGCCAGTCGGCGCTCCGTTGATACCCGTTCACTTTTTTTGTGAGTAAAGACAGATATTTACCGCTAAATTAATACTTTTTTCAGACTCTCTAGTTGACATTTCTCTACAAATGCTTGAAAATCCAGATAATAATCTCGATAATCGGGTTCTTTGGTGCGATAATCATAATTTTTTCCTCCTTATTCTTTTGATTAGTTTAACAGTTAGCGATTAAGAGTTCTTTATAAAGTCAATGAATGCCTTGTCATCATCTATCCGGTGAAGACAACTTCCTATGCGGACGTAAAGTTCCCTGTTGCCGTAGAGCACGATTGCCTTGGAGCTGTTATCGACATCAATGCGTATTATTGTCTTGCCGGCATACTGGATAACATTGAATCCAATGCACATCAGAAAGGATTGTGACGTTAGCTGCTCCGTGAGGTTGAAGAAGCCAAGTTGCAGTTTCTCAATATCGAAGTCTCCTCCCATATAGTATAGTTCATTGTCAATTCCTGTTGCCGTGCATATCCCGTTGCGAATGCTTATGCCCAGGTAGATACGTAACTTGTGCAGTTGTGAATTGGCCCCGCCCACGCAGTGCTTGACCAACTCCTTAAGTTGGACGGCACCATCACCGCTGCCTTCAAGAAACGCCCCTGACAGAAATTCCAACCCCACACCTTCGGGTTTATTCATATCATCAAGCATTTCCTTGACATCGTTTTCGGCGATTGAGGTTGTGGATGCCTGTGGTTCAATGTTGTTGTAAACCTTTTCGTTCAGGGCGTAGCGGGTACTGCCATTCGGAAACTCCAGCTTGACCATTGATACCTTGCAGCCTTCCATTATGCGATTGGTGACAGGGTCGGTTACAGCATAAGGCAAGGGGACACGGGGATTGTTGTCCAACTGGCCCTTCGGAATTTCAATGACGCCATTACCTGTCTTTACATAATAGGATTTGGGCGCTACTTTAAGTATAGTTCCAGGAATGCTGATGATATTGAATGTTGTCATTATGGTCGATATGTTATTAAGTATTCCAATGTTGGCTTGCCGTCCGGTTCACAAAAAACTTCCGGGATAACATCAATCTTGCCCGAGCTGAGCATATAGTCCAACGCCCCCTGGGCATCTGAAGCGTTCCTGTATCCGTATTTGACTGAGCTGGCATACAATTCTGCTGAATGCTTGTAGTCTCCAAGCATCATATAAATCTCAGCCATGGCATTTACGCCGTCAGTGCAGCCCCTGACTAATGCCCTTCTGTACAAAGAGAAGGCTTTCATCAGATCGGCCTCTACTATGGTGTCTGCGCAGATTTTATCCTCCTCATCAAGATAATCCTTTCCTTCAACCCCGACGAGATACAGATCAGCCAAATCTACGGCGGCATGGCTTTGCCAGAAGATGACTTCCTTTGAGCTTGGTTTTACCTCATAAACCAGCTCGTGAAGAATCTTCATCGCCTCTACTATCTTATACGGGTCGTCTGTCGAGATTAGATAGACTGCCTGTATGTAAAGATTTTTGATTGTGTTAACCATAATTTGCGTGTTTGAAGGTCAACAGGTGGAGGAGAAAACCTCCACTTGTAATGTTGAATCTACTTCCTGTTCTTCTTGTTCTTGCGAGCCTTATATATTGCTATACCCGTCGCTGCGGCACCGACTCCGGCAACTGTCAAACCGACAGGGCCCAATGCTGCAAGAATGGCTGAGCCAGCGGCCATTCCGCCGCCTCCGGCTGCAAGAGAGCCTCCTCCTACCCATGCGAGAAATGCTGATGTTTCAGCAGCACCAGTCAATGCAGCACCAGGGCCTGCTGAGAATACTGCCCACAATGCTGCTTTTCCGCCAAAAGCGGCGGCTGCTCCGGCTGCCGATGTGGCAGCTCCAGTGGCGATGAACGCCTTGTCTTTTGTCCTTGTTTTCATGACAAATATGATTAAAATTAACTTAAATTTAAACCGCATCCAGAATCATTACTGAATGCGGTTACAAAGGTATGGCAAAGCCTATTCTAAATCTATAACGTAAAAATAATGCAGGATAACTATTTGAACTTCAGGCATTTATTTGCTTCGATTTCGGCAACTTTCTTCATTGCGTCAATCTCACTTTTTGCATAGTTCTTTTTGTAGTAGACTTTATTCTTCGCATAGGTTAGCATCTCTCCATCTTTGGATAGGAAGAGAGGAGTATAATATGACCATGGGATTTGTCCCTTTTCAAAGATTTTCAGTTTGTTTGATAGGAGTTCAAAGAAAAGGCCGCACTCTGTTGTATCTAATTTTGTGAATTGGAAGCACTTCTCATATTGTTTGACACTTTTGAAGACATTGTATTTCTGACCTGTATGGATAAAGTCTTTAAAGTACTTTGATAGTTTTACCCCTCCCTTGCCAATTTGATTGTCCAATTCTTTCAAGATACTATTATATGCGTCGTTGGTGAAATACGTTTTGATCGAAACCTTTTCTTTCTGCTCATTTGAAAATCCGAGAAGATTGTTGTTTGTAAAATACTCAATGTAGGTTTTGGCAATGATGGTTGTTGCGCGGGTCGCAACATCAATTATGTCTTCTTCTATGCCCAGTGCAATCCAGAAAGGCCAGAATGTCTTGTTGTTGGCATTGTTGGTTGGCTGGAAGCGATTGGTGAAATCCATAGAGGGAAAGGTGTTGTTCAATAAAGCAAGTATTGAAGGCTTAAGAACTTCCCACTCTGTTAGCATCGTTTCTATTTGCTCCTCTTGGTCTCCTTTGAGAATTAGGCCTCTGCACCCATAGTATATGCCATACGAAGGGTCTTTCTTATCAAACTCCAGAAGGAATTCGTATGCTCTCTTTCCATCCTTTGTAATGAGTCTTGTAGGTGTGTCAGAATTCTTGTTTACAATATATTTGTATGCAATATGATAGCCGGATTCAATGTTATGGTATGTATTGTCGTGAATGAATGTCTTTATCGTGTCAAGGCGATTCATCTGGACGATATATTTTTGAACATAATCGGAGAGTAGTTTGTCAAGAAGATTCTGCTCCAGTTGGATATTTCGGTCTGATATTGAGTGTGATAAGTCAAGTTCCATCTCGAAATGAGTATTACTTATTGATTTTAACAGGGTTATCTATACTACCGGAATTGATGGCATATTGGATTTCGTCTCGGACTTGGGCATAGTCGGCTTTGCCTTGAGAGGTGTTCTTCCCGAAGGCGAGGTATAATTCGTCGGAATCATCCTGCTCCTTGTAGGCTTTACCAGCAATGATGGAGTGGAAGTAGCGCACAAATGGGATTGTGACCACCAGACCATTTTGGGAGTAGACTGAGATGTCCTTCGGCTGTATCTTGATGAAGTCGCAGTGTCAAGTTCCAGAAATGTCCACATGTTTTCGGTCGCATATAGTTTATAAGCCGAAGGCGTGACCAGTTCAGTGATTTTTGAGATTTCATTGAACTTTTGGTTAACAGCAGCATTTTGAGTACAAGCATTGGTGACAAAAAGTAGGCTGGCAAAAATGGTTATTAATCGATACATAACATTGAAATTTGTTGGTTACATGGGAAATATCTGAACTGTAGATTTCTTGTTCAGAAGTTTTCGTCAATGCGGGAGAGGCGTTTTATCCTTTTGGGGATGTCGAACCGTTCTTGGAGCTCGGCTTCAATGATGGCATTGATTTCGCGACGCCTGCGGGCCTGCTCGATGGCGAATCGGCGGTTTTCTCTGCGGTGCTGCTGATATGCTTCCCATTTCGTTTTGTTTTCCGCAAGCATGGCCTCTACCTTGTCTATGGTGTTGTCAATGACGGGCTTGCCGAGTTCGCATTCCCAGACTGTGATTGCACTCCAGCCGATGGATTCAAGGCGCTGGATATTGACGAGATCCCGCTCCTGATTCCGTGTAATCTTATTCTTCCAGAATTCAGTCCGCGTTTTCGGCATGACGAATTTGCTGCAGCCCTTGTGCCCATGCCAAAAGCAGCCGTTCACGAAGATGCAGGTACGGTATTTGGGCAGCACGATGTCCGGCGTCCCGGGCAATGTGCGGACGCATTTGCGGAATCTGTATCCCCGATGCCACAATTCACGCCTGACAGTCTGTTCTGGGCGTGTGTCCTTCGAATGTATGCTCGCCATACACTCGTGGCGTTGATCGGGTGTCATGCGGTCCGGCATGGTTCAATGTCTGTTGATTTGAGAAATCTTGCTTTTCGTACAAATTTAGTAACATTCAAAAAATAACCTGCATCATCTTAAGGAATCATTTCGGTATATATCTTTTTTCTCATCAGTCATGTGCCACCGGCACACTCCTTCTTCGAAAACAGATCTATCCTCGGAAATCTTCTCTTAATCTGAGGCAACTTATTATTTTCATGTTACTTATAGAATAATCTTCGGAAATGCGTGATTCCTTCAAGACAGCCTTGAACTATTTTATCTTCAATGTCCGCAGATATTCTTTCTGCCCAGGCGTGATCCTGTAACTCTCGATAGCCTTCTGGATGGTCTTGTTGTGTGTCCATGGGGCGAGGCGCTTCTCCTCGATGTACGGAATCGTTGCGTCCCATTGCTTGGCAAGGGCTGTGGCGAAGAACCAAGCTATCATCATCTTCACGTAATATTCTTCGCTCCTTACTGCAGCCGGAATTTCAAGATGTTCTGCCTTGAAGTCTTTATCCAGGTAATGCGACATAAGTGTCTCTATACCAAATCTGCAAGTGAAAGTATGTCGAGAGCTGATCCAGGTCTTTATCTTTTCTGTCAATGCTGACTTATGTTTTGCGAAGACCTTAGGAGACATGATGTCGCAGACTGCCCAGTTGTCCACATAAGGAAGGAACGCATCTGTCAAACTGATGCATTCTTCATAGTCCTTGACCTGTGAGATAAGCAAGCTGTGCAGCATGTTCTCGTCATAGTACCTGTGGGGCAACTGATGCACAAAATCATTGACCTCATCCTTTTTCGCGAATTCCTTAGCGAACTTGCGCAGCACAGGCACTCGGACTCCGATAAAGCTTTCCGGCGGTACGCCAGGCGTCAGTTTCGACTGAAACTCTGCATACTGCTTGTCCTGCATGGCGAACAGCCTTTCTTGTAGTGGTGTCATAAATATTTCATGCTTCTTCATGAACAAAAATACGCTTTTCCCAACTACTTTGCTAGTGCTCGACGTGATTATTTCGACATGGGTTGTTTTAATTGCCACAGCCATTATCGCCAAATGATAAATTGTTTTAGATGTGGTGCTGTTGTATCAGAATATTTGCTAACTTTATAACCTCATTGCAGTCCGGACCTTTTACCGGACAGTAATGATACAAAAACTGGATTGTCCGATATTATGAAAAAAGATAGTTTAGAACGTTGGAAAAGTGTCATGTCTGATGTACATGAACATATTTTGAATAATTGTGCTCCCAGCAGAGGTTGTGGCTATTTTAATAAGGGATTCCTTGTCGTTGATGATGATAAAGGTGTGCTCGATTTTGTCAAGAATAGTTTGGAATGGGCAGACCTTGTTTCTGCAGGCAAGGTGAATGAAATTACAATTGATGATTCATGGAATAATGTTTTTAAAAAGACGAAAACGAATATAGAAGGCTATTATCCGGAATTATGGAACAAGTTGGTTGTTCAGGCATACATTGCCAACCATGGTTTGCTGGTCGTCAATATTCAAAATATCGAGGCGCTCAAACATTGCTGGCATCTGAAGAAGTTGGTAAAACAAGAGAACAAACTAAGCCTATGTCCAATGATAAAGGCATTATTTGGCCAATACGGAAAAAAGGAGTACTCTCTTCTTATTAACGAACTGAAGAATGTTGACGGGCTTAATCTTGACGAAAATAGTTTTTGCGAACTCATCAAAGGGTTCACATTTGATGGATATGTCCTTTTCGTTCTTAAAGGTATTTCATGGGAAGAAGCCAGAGATTATGCGAAAAGGCACAATTCGACGGATTATGATAACCTGATGCTCTACACGCCGCGCATCTGTGAGTTGTAAACTATTGGTTATTTTGCTCCGAGACCGATTACTGCTTGCGGGAGAGGAACTTGAGGTCTGCCAGTTATGGTATGTTGACTATTAAGAAGAATCTTCTTACGATTGATTAAAATGAGAGGTGGTAGCAAATGTCACCTCTCATTTTCTGTTCATTCTAGAGTTTGGAAGAAATGTAAATCATCACGGTAAGGACATTGATGACACATTCCTTGATTGAGGCGGAGGTCTTGTCCTGCTCTGTCTCCGCATGACCGATGGTGCGATTCCTGGCATTGAGGACTTCTTTTACCCTATCACGGATTCTTGATTCAAGAGAACCGAGTGCATACCATTCCTTGTACGGAAGGAGATTGCACTCATTCTCAAGATAGGAGAGAATGGTTGCAAGGCCGATGTTCTTTCTTGCCTTACCCCAGTCGCGTTCAATGTCGTCAACTATATCTGAGGAGAATCTCTTTTTATAGAAACTTTTCATGAACGGCTCGACATTTATCAGCAGATCCTTCTTGAGCGAGTATTCCCTGTCAGAGGCGAGAATACCCTTGAAATAAGCAGGAAGCGCGCTCAGCATCTCGTGGAAGGTGGAGTCCTCTGATACTTTTCCATCGCCATTTGACATGATGCAGTACATGTTGTCCAAAGCATTGGACAATTTCAGACCTCTTGAAGAGAAGAATGACACGAACTGTGCAGAAAGTGCCGTTTTCAGTGACGACCATTCATATGACGGAGCATCCTGGAGAAGCTTGAGGTACTTCCTCATCTCCTCCTCGCGGCTGATTGTTTCGCTCATTGCTGCCTTTTCGCGTGAAAGGGTGAGCGGCGTCAGGGAAATCCACACGATACCCATCTTATCCTCCTTCTTTACGAATGTCTTAGTGTCTCCGAAGATTTTGCTGAGAGCCGCTGTCGAATGGAGGCCTGCAGGTACGTATCCGCAGTACTTCTCGTAAAGGGCGGAACGCTCGATCGCATTGTCTTTAGAGCAGATGATGTCAGTAATGGCACATTTGCGGATCCTGTCCCTGTAAGTTTCGGGAACGAGATGGCTGTGTCCCTTAAGGGTGATGATATTGGCCTGGTTGCCGCTGCGTTTGAGAAAGTCAAAGCTACCTGGGCGTGTCTTGAGATACATCTGGCATGTGCCGACATTGAGCTCGGGGTAGAGTTTCTGAAGTTCTCTGACAAGGGATGGAACCGGCATTGAGTTATCATTCTCCGAAAGTACCTCTTCGGCAAAGTCGAGAATGTCCTTAATCTGTTCTTCTGACCAGTGTTTCACTTTCTTTACAATTTTTCCTTTCGAAGAAGACTTGCCTCCGTTTCTTGAGAAGGCGGTCCTCAGACCCGAAATATCATAGATTCCGGCAATGCCGTCCTCTTCAGCCCGATGAAGGAAACCGTCAAGATCCGTGGAAGATACCTTGGTGATATACTCCGATGCATATGCATCAATGTCAAAAGATTCATACGTGGAGTTCCTGAGACGCCAGTATCCCTTTTTTCCGACAGGCATGATTCTCCAGCAGTCCCTTACGAAATGGGTAGGGTGGAGCTGATCTTCTGTGACAGTAGGATTTCCAAAACGGCGAGCCTTGATGTTGTAGAACTTTACCAGATCTGATCCGGAAAGGGATGTACGGAAGTCAACAGCCCCGTTCTCATAAAGAAGCCAGCATATCCTTGGAGGCATATATTCCAGAAGATCCCATCTGAGAGCCACGACCTTCTCTCCTTCCTCCTCGTTCCAGATGAACTCATCCGAATGGTTCACAAGGGAATCGAAGGCGGAGACCAACTGCGGTTCGGAAGAGAATGTGCTTTTGAGAAATGGCTTGAAATCGGCCTCGTATCTGATGTGGATGACATTCTTACGGAAATAGTCAACAAGTGTTCCGATATTCTTGTCTATCAGCTTGACAGGACACTTACTCACGCAAGGAATCTTCTTGCCGCTTACTCCAGTGGACAGGGTCATTCCCAAGGCATCGGAAATGAAGGTGAGTGTGCGCTGGTCTTCCGCACCAGTTTTTCTCTTGAAAGTGTCGACTGAAACTGTGTTCCCGACTCTTTCGGCCAGCTTCTCAAAGTGGGATATCATTCTCGGGTCCGCCTTGAAGACAACGTCGAAGATCTCGACTCTCTTTCCTTCAAGCAGGGAGCGGATGTATCCCTTGAAGGTCTGAACCTTGATATCAATATTGCTGCCTGTGCACTTGAGATCCTTGCTGAGTGTTTCAATGGAAGTGCAATCGGGGTGATATTTGTTGTATACGTATATTTCCCTAACAGTAGTCGTAAAAGCGTTTTTGTAGGCTGGGGCCTCACTTCCGCTGCTGATGGTCTCATACAGGTCTCTGACGAATGCACGAGCATTCTCTACAAAAGGCTTGCTGTCATCGTATGCTATCGGCAGAGTCACAATCTTGTTGCCCGTTTCAGGGTCTGACTCAAATGAATTGAATATGTCATAGATGAGGTCAATATGCATTTCAAGACCGCTCTTGAGGTCCAGAAGCTTCTTGACCTGCTTGCGGCTGCCGTCATAGAGTTCACCCACTGTTTTCACCCCATTGGTTGCAAGTGTCCTGACGTAGGTGATGCCCGGAATGCAGGCAAATTCAGTATCATACCTTTTATAGAGAAACGGTATTCCGACATTGAAGATGTCTTCAATCTGATGGAGCTGTGTAGTTGTATCAATCATAGTAGTTAATTTACTTTTCTGCATATGTTTACCACCATGTTTCGAAATTCTTTCAAAAAATTTTGAAAAATCGAAAAAAAATATCGGGAAAATCAAATGTTCGGTATTTGTACGACATTATTTGTCATCATGTGAAAGAAATTTGAAGTGTTGCAGTAATATAAGTAAATGTTAAATATTATGAAAGTCAAAAGCAGATATAATCTCAATGATACCGTTTGGTACTTTTCAAACAACTATGTGCAGAGCGGTATTGTCAATGGTATCTTCTTCAACGTCACACGTGAAGGAGATCAGGAAAGAACCAATGTTGAATACACGCTTAATAACGATGAATCGCATTTGGCGGAAGAAACCTTGTTTCCTGGCAAGAAGGAACTATTAAATTCATTGTAAGTTATGGAGAAGGAACTGAAATACAGCATCGGAGACCATGTATGGTTGATGCATAATAACAAGGCAATCTGTGGTACAATCGAAAGCATTTATTGTGCACACTATATCAGCCAGATGAATCTTAAGTTGGCAGAATCAGAATGGTATGTCGTCTACTACGAAGGCAAGAGACTGGATTCGTATGAACCGAAAAAGCTGTTCGACAGCAAGGCGAAATTAATCGAATCGTTTTGGTAGAAAACAATGAATCCTACGAGTGCGACATGATTGTCCGACTGTTTCTGGAGAAGTATGAAAATGACCGCAATTACTTCATGCCATTGGGGCTTGCACCTCAGGTTGAGAATACCTGTTACTAATAAGCAGAAAGTTTAGTATCTTTGATAGTTGAAACAATTGTGACGGCAAATGTAAGTTTGGCGTCGGGGAATATGCCACATCGGTTTATTCGACGGCTGACGCTCTCGCATTTGTCAAGTTGTTGAAATGAAGTCATAGGGTGGGGGCAAAGAATCCACAACAACCGAGGTTAATAAAACAAGATAATATGGTAACGGATATGACATGGAACGACTTTGCGTCGCTTTACTACGAACAGTTGAAAGATATTGCTCGCAAGTATCTTTATAATATGAAGAATAAATCTGCTTGTTGGAACGAGCGAATTAATGAGGAGGATATCTGCGAGAATGCGACAGTAGATGCGCTTGAGGCGGCCTACATTAATTTTGATGACAAAAGAGGGAAAAGCCCTATCGTGTATATGTCAAGTATTGTCCACAATAATATTGTCAACGAACTTAAGAATGAGCAGAAATCACATGGGGAATCGGTTGATGTGTTAGGGGACAAAGAGGAGAACTACTCGTTCGGAGTATACATCGCCAATCTCAAACAATGCGTTCGTGAGTCAATTTCTGAACTTTCTGCGATTGATCAGATTGTCCTGAAATATTACATTAGGGATTGTCGTTTAATGTTTTCAATCTGAGCGAAGCAGCAGACAATCCCTT
>ERZ779649.572-NODE-572-length-26632-cov-3.126162_pt1 | contig 26632 bp, 19 predicted proteins | sample MGYA00511882_ERZ779649 | MGnify/ENA primary metagenome ERZ779649 (study PRJEB29588, sample SAMEA2157793) | human gut metagenome | biome: human gut; feature: human-associated habitat; material: faeces | place: Denmark | collected 2008/2010 ... | reverse complement strand
GCCGGTGTTCAACGCGAAGCACAGTCAGTTTGGCTCCCATGAAGTATTTCATCTGTTTGTCATGGCTGGAAGCATCTGCCATTTTGTATTCATGTATCAGTATGTAGCGTGAAAAATAAAACGATTGCCGGATAGATTTTATGGAAAAGTTAGGTTATAATGTAACAGCAATGAAAAATGAGCAGTGACAGGCAGATGAGAAATGAAATGCCTGTATGAAGAGGAGACAGATATGAGATATACGTTGGAAAATGAAAATTTAAAAGTGGAGATTGACTCATTTGGAGCAGAGATCAAATCTGTAAAAAGAAAATCAGATAACTTTGAATATATGTGGTGTGGTGATAAAAAGTACTGGGGCAGAACATCCCCTGTATTATTTCCGTTTGTCGGTGCGCCGAAAAACAAAGAATACCGTTATGACGGAAAAACTTATACGATGGGACAGCACGGATTTGCAAGAGATATGGAGTTTACATTAGAGGCACAGACGGAAGAGAACATCTCATTTGTACTGACCGATACTGCGGAAACCTGTGAAAAATATCCATTTCATTTTGCGCTGCACATTGGTTATGAATTGTGCAAAAACGAGGTGAAAGTAAACTGGACTGTGGAAAACACCGACACAAAAGAATTATATTTTTCCATCGGTGCACATCCGGCATTCAACTGCCCGGTTCACGGAGAGGAAAATAAAACCGGATATGGTCTCAAATTTGGCGGCCTGGCAGATACTATTCATCATCATGGAAACACACCGGACGGTATGGCGGTGATGGAGGATAAAGTCCTGGCACTGAAAGATGGCTGTGTGACATTTACGGAAGGATTCTTTGATGAGTGCACTTACATGGTCGAAGGAAAACAGACCGGAGAGGTTTCCCTGCTTGACCGTGAAGGCATCCCGTATGTAACCGTAAAATTTGACACCCCGCTGTTTGCAGTATGGTCACCGGAAGGAAAAAATGCACCTTTCGTCTGCATTGAACCATGGTACGGAAGATGCGATGCCACAGATTTTACCGGCACATTGCAGCAGCGCGACTACGAAAACATGCTGCCGCAGGGCGGAACATTCAAGGCAGCTTATAGTATTGCATATCTGTAAGATAGAGTCAGCAAAAGGTGGATCATAAAAATAAAAAACGCAAAAGCATGTAAAAAGAGCATAGCTTTTGCGTTTTTTTCATATAGTGAAACAGAATCGAAAACCTGTGGAGTGGTCAATGAATATACAGTCAAAAATGAAAACAAGAGATGCAAAAAACAATCCGGTCACTGCGGTATTGGTGTCCGTGCTGGTCATGTTCCTTTTAAGCTGCCTGTTCCTGTTACTGTTGGCTGCACTGTTATATAAGTTTGATCTGAGTGAATCGGCAGTAAAGGTGGGAATCGTTGTCATTTATATCGTCTCCGGAGTGATCGGTGGATTTTTCATGGGAAAGATCATGAAAACACAGAAATTTTTATGGGGATTTGCAGCGGGAGCCATTTATTTTTGCATTTTATTCCTGATATCAGTGCTGGTTAAACAGGGAGTCTCCATGGAACTGCCGAAAGTGGCGACAACATTTATTCTATGTGCGGCATCCGGGATGGCGGGCGGAATGATAAGTTAGTGGTTACTGTCAGGGTGCCAATTAGCATATAGACAGGACTTGCGCAGAATATCAGCGGCGTGCTATACTCAAAGAAAATGTGCATGAATGAAAAAAATTATCAATGTTTCATGCAGAAAAAGATACGCACGAGGAGGAAGACATGGAAAGACAGAAGAGACAGGGAGCAGAGTACGAGTTTTACGGAAAACTCCCGCTGAAAAAGGCAATCCCGCTGGGATTACAGCATGTGCTGGCAATGTTTGTGGGAAACCTGACACCGATCCTGATCATCTCAGGGGCATGTGGTATTGCAGGTGAGGAGTTCGGCAGTCTGCAGGTCGATCTGCTGCAGAATGCGATGCTGATCGCCGGGATCGTAACACTGATCCAGTTATTTGCGATCGGACCGGTTGGTGGAAAGGTACCGATCATCATGGGAACGAGTTCCGGATTTATCGGTGTGTTTAACAGTGTGGTTCAGGTAATGGGAGGAGGAATCCTTGCATATGGAGCCATTATGTGTGCATCCGTCATTGGTGGTCTGTTTGAGGGAATCCTTGGATTTCTGTTAAAGCCGCTCCGCAGATTTTTCCCTGCGGTTGTAACGGGAACCGTTGTACTGTCGATCGGATTGTCACTGATCGCGGTCGGCGTCAATTCTTTTGGCGGCGGCAATACGGCAAACGACTTTGGTTCAGTAGAAAATTTACTGCTCGGAGCAGCTGTTTTACTGATCATTGTAGCAGTGAAACACTGGATGAAAGGTATGGCGAGTGCATCATCGATCCTGATCGGTATTGTGGCAGGCTATATCATTGCTGCGATCATGGGACTGGTACTGCCGACAACAGCAGTCAATGCGGATGGTGTGGAATACACAAAAGCCTGGGTGTTAAACTGGGATAAGGTTGCAAATGCAGCCTGGTTTTCCGTTCCGAAATTAATGCCGGTCAAACTGGTATTTGACTGGAGAGCAATCATTCCGGTTCTGATCATGTTTGTTGTTACCGCGGTTGAAACAGTCGGAGATATCTCCGGTGTTATGGAAGGTGGAATGGGCAGAGAAGCTACCGACAAAGAACTTTCCGGCGGTGTCATCTGTGATGGAATTGGTTCTTCGCTTGCAGCACTTTTTGGTGTTCTGCCGAATACTTCTTTCAGTCAGAATGTAGGACTTGTCACAATGACGAAAATCGTAAACCGTATGGCGCTTGCATCCGGAGCCGTATTCCTGATTTTATGTGGTTTATTCCCGAAACTTGCAGCACTGATTTCAATCATGCCGCAGAGTGTACTTGGAGGAGCTGCCGTTATGATGTTTTCATCCATCGTGATCAGCGGAATCCAGCTTATTACCAAAGAACCGATGACGATGCGCAATATCACGATCGTCTCCGTCGCATTGGGACTTGGCTATGGAATCGGATCCAGCAGCGGCATCCTTGCACATCTGCCGCAGGGCATCCAGCTGATCTTTGGCGGTTCCGGTATTGTTCCGGCAGCCATTGTTGCGATCATCTTTAATATTATCCTGCCGAAGGATGCGGAATAAAAAAAACTTCCCATATGAAAAAAGTTATGTTATACTGTATAAGTTAACAGAACTCCGCGCGAAAGCGAATAAATACATAGTATTACGGGGAGCGGGCAAATGGCGTATCCCATGTGTGCGGAAATTACAAAAAAGGAGAGAAGCATCATGAAACATGTAAAGACATTAAATACCAAGAGATTACAGAACACAATCAAAAAAGGCGGCTGCGGCGAGTGCCAGACATCCTGCCAGTCTGCATGCAAAACATCCTGTACAGTAGGAAACCAGAGCTGCGAGCACAAATAAGATTTGAGCTGGTACGGCCGGGCATGCATAGCATGGTAAAAATTGTGCATATGAGTGCCGGATATGCCATTATGGCATCATACAAAATGACTGTGTGATACAACGATGAAAATCATACGGTCGGATATAAGTGAAATCTGCAAACGACCGTTCGCATAGCGTGCGGTCATTTGTACGTTTTATCGGCAACATTAAAATGCCGTAATACTTGAAAAAAATATATTGATTTGCAGAAAATTTTAAATGTTTTGCTGTAAAATCAGATAGAAAGAGAGGAAATATTATAGTGGTTCATCAGTATAAGAACAACGGCTATGATATTGTTTTAGATGTAAACAGCGGAGCGATTCATGTGGTGGATGACGTGACTTATGATGTCATTGAGATGATCGATCAGAGCCAGCCGGAATCGTATGCAAGGGATGAGATCGTATCTGCACTGTCCGGAAAATACGGCAAAGAGGAAGTGGAGGAAGCAATCGATGAAGTCCAGACATTGATCGATGAGGAGTCACTTTTTACAAAGGACACTTACGAAAACTATATCATGGATTTCAAAAAACGCCCGACGGTTGTCAAGGCACTCTGCCTGCATATAGCACATGACTGCAACCTGGCATGTCAGTACTGCTTTGCTGAGGAGGGAGAGTACCATGGAAGAAGGGCACTGATGTCCTTTGAAGTTGGAAAGAAAGCACTGGATTTCTTAATTGCCAATTCAGGTAACAGACGAAATCTTGAGGTGGATTTCTTTGGCGGCGAGCCGCTTATGAACTGGCAGGTCGTAAAAGACTTAGTTGCCTATGGAAGAGAGCAGGAAAAGCTGCATGACAAGAATTTCCGTTTTACACTGACCACAAATGGTGTGCTTTTAAATGACGAGATCATGGAATTCTGCAACAAAGAGATGGCAAATGTGGTCTTAAGTATCGATGGAAGAAAGGAAGTTCATGATAAGATGCGTCCGTTCCGCAAAGGGGCAGGAAGTTATGATCTGATCGTTCCAAAGTTCCAGAAATTTGCAGAGAGCAGACATCAGGACAAATATTATGTGCGTGGTACATTCACACACTACAATCCTGATTTTGCAGCAGATGTACTTCATCTTGCGGATCTTGGTTTCAAACAGATCTCCGTGGAGCCGGTAGTTGCAGAACCGAGTGAACCGTATGCGATCACAGAGGAAGATCTTCCACAGCTGTTTGAGGAATATGACAAACTTGCAGCGGAGATGGTAAGACGTCACAAAGAGGGAGATGATTTTAATTTCTTCCATTTTATGATCGATCTTGAGGGCGGTCCATGTGTGGCAAAACGTCTGTCCGGCTGTGGTTCAGGAACCGAGTACCTTGCAGTGACACCATGGGGAGATTTTTATCCATGTCACCAGTTTGTCGGCAATGAAAAGTTTTTACTTGGCAATGTGGATGAAGGTATAAAAAATACAGAGATCCGTGATGAGTTTAAGTGCTGTAATGTCTATGCAAAAGAAAAATGCAGAAAATGTTTCGCAAGATTCTACTGCAGCGGCGGATGTGCAGCAAATGCGTATAATTTCAGCGGTGACATCTGTGGGGCATATGATATCGGATGTGAATTGCAGAAAAAACGTATTGAGTGCGCGATCATGATCAAGGCTGCCGAGGCCGATTGTGAATAAATAAGAAACAGGAAGGAAAAAGAAAATGAAAAAGAGTAAAGCAGCAGTCATATTAGTTGCGATTCTCGCTGCATTTGCGGGACTTGCCTATTATGCATCTATTATTCTTTCATCGACCGGTATTGGGGAAGAAATGAGTATTCCGCTTGGACTTGATCTGTCCGGTGGTGTATCGATCACCTATCAGGTCATGGATGAAAATCCGAGCGCAGAGGATATGAGTGATACGATTTACAAACTCCAGAAGCGTGTGGAAAGTTACAGTACAGAGGCATCCGTATATCAGGTTGGAGATGATCGTATCGCCGTTGAGATCCCGGGTGTTACGGACGCAAGCAAGATTTTGGAAGAACTTGGTAATCCGGGTTCCTTAGAGTTCCAGCTTTCAGATGGTACCGTATTTATGACGGGTGACCAGGTGGCAGATGCACAGGCTGCAACAACCACAGATCAGTATGGAAACAAGCAGTATGTGGTACAGCTTACACTGACAGATGAGGGAGCAAAGACTTTCGGAGAAGTTACTTCTGAAAACGTCGGAAAAGCACTTCCAATCGTATACGATGGAGAAGTTATCAGTTATCCGACTGTTCATGAGGCAATTACCGGAGGTACTGCACAGATTTCCGGTCAGAGCACCTTTGAAGAGGCACAGACTTTAGCAACACAGATCAGAATCGGTTCTCTTTCCCTGCAGTTATCAGAGTTAGAGTCCAGTGTGGTAGGAGCACAGCTTGGAAGCCAGGCAATCTCCTCCAGTTTAAAAGCGGCAGCAATCGGTCTTGTGATCGTAATGGTATTTATGATCATTGTATATGCAGTTCCGGGTGTCGCAGCAGCTTTAGCACTTGCAATTTATACAGCACTTGTGATTGCAACTTTATACTTATTCGAGATCACATTAACATTACCTGGTATTGCCGGTATTATCTTAAGTATTGGTATGGCAGTGGATGCGAACGTTATCATCTTTGCACGTATCCGTGAAGAAATTGCATCAGGAAAATCCGTGATTACTGCAATGAAGAATGGTTTCCACAAAGCGATGTCTGCAATCTTAGATGGTAATATCACAACATTGATTGCAGCGATTGTTCTTATGGGATTAGGTTCCGGTACTGTAAAAGGATTTGCATATACACTGATGATCGGTATTATCCTTTCCATGTTTACAGCACTTGTTGTCACAAGATGGATCCTTTATTCTTTCTACTGGTTAGGAATGAGAGATGAAAAATTCTACGGACGTGCAAAAGAGAGAAAGACGATCAATTTCCTGCAGAAGAGATATGTATTCTTTGCAATTTCTATTGCAGTTATAGCTGCCGGATTTATCGGTATGGGAGTACATAAGGCATCTGGTCAGAATTCCCTGAATTATGGACTTGATTTTATGGGAGGAACTTCCACTACCGCTGATTTTGGCGAAGAATATACGATCGAAGATATTGAAAATAAGATTATCCCGGTTGTAAAAGAAGTAACTGGAGACAGCAATATTCAGGCAAACAAAGTAGAGGGAACAACTCAGATTACGATCAAGACACGTACTTTATCCAAAGAAGAGCGTGATGATCTGAATAATAAGCTGGCAGACAGTTTTGATGTAGATGAATCTGCCATTACATTCCAGAGTATCAGTTCCACGATCAGTGGTGAGATGCGTGCGGATGCAGTCAAGGCGGTTATTATCTCCACAATCTGTATGCTGATCTATATCTGGTTCCGTTTTAAAGATATCCGTTTCGGTGCCAGTGCGATCATTGCCCTGATCCACGACGTACTGGTTGTACTTACCGTATATGCGCTGATGCGTATTTCAGTCGGCAATACATTTATCGCATGTATGCTGACGATCATTGGTTATTCTGTCAACGATACGATCGTTATCTTTGACCGTATCCGTGAGAACCTTGCATTAAAGCATGGTAAACAGACAAGGGAAGATCTGATGGAAGTAGCAAACCGAAGCCTGACACAGACCTTATCACGAAGCATCAACACATCCATAACAACATTTATTATGGTATTTATGCTGTTCCTTCTTGGTGTAGCAAGTATTCGTGAATTTGCACTGCCGCTGATGGCAGGTATGATCTGCGGTGCATATTCATCTATCTGCATTGCAACCGAGTTGTGGTATGTGATGAAAGTTCATCTTGGTAAAAATAAAATAACAGAATAAGATCTGTTGAAGAAAAGTGAAAGTCCTGGCAGTTATTTGCCGGGACTTTTAAGATTCATAGGAAATTACGTCCTATGAATCTTAAAGCCCTCCGGGCGGGATCACACTGCGTCGGAGATGAATTATGTCCCGCAGGCGGTGAATCCTGTAGGACAGGATTCTTTTATTTTAGAAAAAAGGAGAAACATATGGATACGATCGCAGCTTATCTGATCTTTTTAAATCTGGTGGGCTTCCTTATTATGGGAGAGGATAAAAGAAGGGCGAAAATGCATCGATGGCGGATCTCAGAAAGAATGCTTTTTTTAGTCAGCATTTTAGGCGGCAGTATCGGAACGTGGGCGGGAATGTATGTGTTCCGCCACAAGACGAGACACTGGTATTTTGTTATAGGAATGCCACTGATCCTCATTTTACAGATCGCAGGTGCCATCTGGCTTTATCGTCAGGGCTTATATCATTTATAATAATTTGATATAACTATTCTGGCATTTGGAATTGCCAAAAAAAGGAAAGTCATATATAATGATAAACATAGCAAAAGACAAGTGTTTTTCGTAGAAAGACACATTGATCAAACAGCAAAGAAAGGGAGAATTACGGATTATGTATACACTGGAAGATATTCAGGCAGTTGATATGGAAGTGGCAAATGCCATCACCGATGAATTTGAACGTCAGAACAGTCATATTGAGCTGATTGCATCCGAAAACTGGGTAAGCAAGGCAGTGATGTCGGCGATGGGCAGTGTTCTTACAAATAAATATGCAGAAGGTTATCCGGGGAAAAGATATTACGGCGGATGTGAGTGTGTGGATGTTGTAGAGGAACTTGCAAGAGAGCGTGCGAAAGAGCTGTTTGGCTGTGAGTATGCGAACGTACAGCCACATTCCGGTGCACAGGCGAATATGGCTGTACAGTTTGCCATCTTAAAACCGGGTGACACGGTCATGGGAATGAACTTAGATCACGGCGGACATTTGACACACGGAAGCCCTGTAAACTTTTCCGGTACTTATTTTCACATTGTACCTTACGGTGTCAATGACGAGGGATTTATTGATTATGACAAAGTAGAAGAGATCGCGATGGAGTGCAAGCCGAAGATGATCATCGCAGGTGCAAGTGCTTATGCGAGAACCATTGATTTCAAGAGATTCCGTGAGATCGCAGATGCATGCGGAGCAGTTCTGATGGTCGATATGGCACATATCGCAGGACTTGTCGCTGCAGGACTTCATCCAAGCCCAATCCCGTATGCACACGTTGTCACAACCACAACACACAAGACACTGCGTGGACCGCGTGGAGGTATGATCTTATCCAGTCAGGAAATCGCAGACAAATATAACTTTAACAAAGCTATTTTCCCTGGAATCCAGGGCGGACCTTTGATGCATGTGATCGCAGCGAAAGCAGTCTGCTTTAAGGAGGCACTTCAGCCGGAGTTTAAAGTATACCAGCAGAATATCATTGACAATGCACAGGCACTCTGCAAGGGACTGTTAAGCCGTGATATTAAAATCGTATCCGGCGGTACAGACAATCACCTGATGCTTGTTGATCTGACAAATTATGATCAGACCGGAAAGGCAGTGGAGAAACTTCTCGATTCTGTCAATATTACCTGCAACAAGAATACGATCCCGAACGATCCGAAATCCCCATTCGTAACAAGCGGTGTACGTCTTGGAACGCCGGCAGTTACTTCCCGTGGACTAAACACAGAGGATATGGATCAGATTGCAGAGGCAATCGCCATGATGATCAAGGAGGGTGAACCGGCAGCTGATAAAGCGTGTGCAATCGTAAAATCGCTGACAGAGAAATATCCGCTGGAGAGATAAAAGAGAATAGAATATAATTTAATAATGAATAAAAAATGAGGAACCTGTTTCGTGACAGGTTCCTCTTTTTTTGTGACCTTTGAGTTTGTTATTTTACATCATCTGCAATACGGTACAGTGTGTACGAGGTAGAAATCGTATTTTTATTTTTATCGAGATATGTGATTTTCACGATTGTCGGTGCCATAATATCACCATCACGGCTGTATGACTCATAAGAGTAAGTACCATATGCGTAAGAGTAGTCATGTCCGTAATAGTATCCATAATGTCCTAACTGGATACTCTTTCCATTTTTTACCTTTTTTGTTATCTCGGAGTTTGAATAAGTGGTTGAATAGGAAGAATTTTTTTTTGCAACTGGCTTGCTGTAAGTAGAGTATTCGATCTTCTTTAATTTATAACCCTTGTTCATTTTGACATTGACTTTGACAGAATTTTTATTGTAGACTGCCTTTGCGTAATCATATTCTTTGTTGTTAAAAGTTACACTCTTAAAAGGACTATTGTTAGAGAATGTCGGCTCGGTTACATTGACTTTGACAGTAAATTTTTTAATCTTTTTATTCTGTGCATTATATACATCAAAAGATACTGTGTATTTACCGGTTTTCTTGGCATAGACACCAACGTATCCGGAATTACTGGAGCTGGAAAGTGAAAGTCTTGTTACTTTGGCTTTCAGGTTTTTGCTCGATGTTTTGATATTTTTGATGTTTTTTCCGTTTGTACCGAGCTGTACGGAGATAGCCGAATCATTGACCATCGGATAATTTTTGTAATAAGAAACATCTACAGCCTTTGGGGCGCTTGGACCTGTTGCAGCAGATACCGGCGCAGAAGGGATCAGTAATAATCCGGCGCACAGGCAAAGTGTAAGAACAGCGCAAGTAATTTGCTTAAATAATTTCATATCAGATATCCTCCTGTTGGATTATTTTGCAAGACGGGAAATGGAATAAATACTCTCACATTCCTGCTTGGTATATTTGTCGATATAAGTAATAGTGATCTTGGTACGCGCAGCAAGTGAGGTAGAATAGTTTCTGCCGCTGGAATATGAATTATCAAATATATATGCGTACTCGCCAAGCTTTAAGGTGCTGTTGTTTTTCATTGTTTTTACAACTTCTTTACCTGCCTTATTGTAAGTGGTGACAGTGATTTTTTTCAGCGTGTAACCTTTGTTCATTTTAACAGATAATTTGCCGGATTTTTTGCTCGTAAGGGCATAATTAACTTCTTTACCTGCAAATTTGACAGATTTGACTGGCAGGTCATTTTTTACATATACTGTTACTTTACCCGAAGAAAGTTTGTTTCCTGATTTATCGCAGATATTATAGGTGACTTTGTATTTACCGGTTTTTTTGGCATAGAGGCCGATAGACGCAAAGGTATCCGTGTATGTATCGTCTGAACTGGTAGTATAATAGTGGGTGTTTTTTGCAATCAGATTTTTACTGCTGGTTTTGATGTTTTTGATATAACATACTTTGGCTTTTGGCAGATTGACATAGATTGCAGAACTGTCGAAAGAATTACTGGACATGCGAAGTACAGTGGTGGTCGGTTTGTTCCTGACGGCTGCGGATACCGTTGACTGCGGCTGCAGTAAAAGCATCCCGGCACAGAGACAGAAAGCTAAAAATAAGCTGACTGTTCGTTTGAAAATTTTCATAAGTGAATCCTTCTTGTTTATAAATATTTTATAGATGTTACAAAAACATTATAATATGAAGGAAAATTTTATACAATCATAAATTAAAAAATAAATAAGGGAATTTTAAGAAAATTTATAGCATTATATCAGGTAATTTTGATATGCCCAAACTTGTATTTTATGTCAGGTTATTTTATAATTGCATACAATAGATTGTGTATTTTATGAGCGGGGGGAGAGAAGAAAAAACAGAAACCCAGCCTGCCTGTAAAATATGCAGAAACGAGGAATATATGAAAAAACAGAGTAAAGGAGTTCCGACAAACCGTGATATCCGTTGGGACAGACTTGATAATACAGCACACCTTTTTCCGGTCATTGCCGGGGAGAGCATGAGCAATGTGTACAGGATCAGTGTTACACTGAAAGAGGAGATCAATCCGGAATTACTGCAGAGGGCACTTGATATGGTGCTTCCGAAGTTTGACGGGTTTAACTTAAGACTGCGGCAGGGGGTGTTCTGGTATTATTTTGAGGAAAACGGAAAAGCGGCGCCAAAGGTTCGCATGGAGAACAATTTTCCATGCAGATATATCCAGCAGAATAAAAACCGCAGTTATATGTTCCGTGTGACCTATTATAAATGCAGGATCAATCTGGAAGTATTCCATGTTTTGACGGATGGAATGGGAGGAATCAATTTCTTAAAAGAGCTGACTTACCAGTATCTGCGTCTGGCACATAAAGACCTGCAGGAAAAGCTGGGAGATTCATTAAGTGTTGATACGTCTTTGAACCGGGAAGACAGTTTCTTAAAAAATTACAAAAAAAGTTCCGCAAAAGGATACCAGACAAAAAAGGCATATCTGATCCGTGGAGAAAAGTTAAGACCGGGCGAGTTCGGCGTGATGCACGGTTATATGAAAATACCGGAGTTGAAAAGAGTCTGTCATGCGATGGGAATCAGTATCAACGAATATCTGGTAAGTGTGTACATCTGGAGCGTTTATACAGAATGTCTGCACGGCATGCCGTCAAAGTGTCCGATCCGTGTTGCGGTGCCGGTTAATCTGCGGCCGTATTTTAATTCTATTACCACGAAAAACTTTTTTGTCATGGTGTCCGCAGAATTTCATCCGACCAAAGAGACCTATACGTTTGCAGAGGTGGCTGCAATCGTGAAGGAAAGCCTGCGAAGCCAGATCAACCGGGAAAATCTTGAAAAGCTGTTTTCCTATAACGTTTCCAATGAAAAACTGCTGATTGCAAGAGTTGTGCCGCTTTTCCTGAAAAACCTTGCAATGAAGTATGTATATACAACTTCTGCACTTGCCAATACTGCGACGATCACAAATATCGGCAATATTTCCGTGACAGAAGAGTACCGCCCTTATGTGGAAATGTTTCATGCATTTCTTGCCATGTCAAAGGGGCAGCATCTGAAAGGAACGATCTGCTCTTACGGGGATACACTTGTATTCAGTTTCAGTTATGATCTTGTCGATGCGTCTGTGCAGCGTGGATTTTTCCGGAAAATAGCCTCGGACGGGATTGCGGTAGAAATAAAGAGTAATGGAGTAAATTATGAGTAAATGCAGAAATTGTAATGTGGAGATATCAGATGAAACAGAGCGCTGTCCACTCTGCGGATCCGTGTTAGAATACACAGGTGAAGTGGAGAATATGTACCCGGATGTGAGAGTGCACACCCGGAAAATGACAATGATCAGTAAAATCTATCTGTTTTGTGCACTTTTGGTTGAGGTGCTGCTCATTTATATCAATGTGGTCACCGAGTCACAGATTGCATGGAGTGCGATCACGGGGCTTGGATTCTTTTACGGATATATGCTGATCCGTTTTGCAATTCTTGGAAAGACAGGTTACCGCGCCAAAATCACGGTACTCACGCTGATGGCGATACTGATCGTGATCGCAATCGATTTTCTGGTCGGCTACCGCGGATGGTCTGTCAATTATGCATTGCCGTCGGCGATCATTTTAGTCGATGTTGGTATTATCATCTGTATGATCGTAAACCGCAGAAACTGGCAGAGCTATATGATGTGGCAGATTTTTATGATTTTATGCAGCATTGTTCCGGTAATACTGATTTTTACCGGTATCGTGACGGCACAGCTTTTTGCACTGATCGCATTTGCGTTTTCCCTGTTTCTGTTTCTTGGAACACTGATCATCGGAGACCGCAGGGCAAGGGTGGAACTGAAACGAAGATTTCATGTCCGCTGAGTTATATTTAGAATAAAAAGAACAGGAGCAATCGGATGAGAGAGAGCGAAGCGAGTATCAGGGGAAGAGTCATGAGGGACCTGATCGCCCATGTGACAAATGATCACCTGATTGGGAAAAAGATAAAAAATGGAGAACTGAGGAAAAAAATCGGGGATTCGGAGCCGCCGTGGAAATGTCCGGACTGTTTTTCATTAGATGTGATCGAGATGGATAATTTCTCCATGGAGTATTTACAGGCAAAAGAAAATCCGAATACGGAAAAAGTAATCTTACAGCTTCACGGGGGCGGATATGTCGGAGCGATGCGGAATGCATACCGTATGTTTGCCGGACTTTACTGTGAAGTCAGCCATGGAATGAGTGTTCTGACACCCGATTACCGTGTGGCACCGGAACATCCGTATCCGGCGGCTTTAGAAGATGCCTATGCCGCATACTGTTATCTGTTGGAACAGGGGTGGTTTTCCGAGCAGATCATCATCGCAGGAGATTCCGCAGGAGGCGGTCTTGCGATGGCATTATGCCATTATCTGAAAGATCACGGAAAGCAGCTTCCGTGTGGGATCGTAGCCATGTCACCGTGGACAGACCTTGCGGCGAGCGGGGAATCTTACGAGACAAACTTTGAGCGCGACCCGTTATTTGGAAAAACAAGGGACAGCCTTATTTATAATAAAGATTATATTGGGGATAACGATCCGTATAATGCTTATATTTCGCCTTTATATGGGGATTTCAGGGGATTTCCGCCGATGCTGATACAGGTTGGTTCCTATGAGATGCTGCTCTCGGATTCGGTGGATGTGGCTGCAAAAGCCAGAGAACAGGGAGTAAAAGTAAGAATCAGTATTTATGAAGGAATGTTCCACATCTTTCAGATGGCAGCAAAAATGCTGCCGGAATCTAAAAGAGCGTGGGTTGAGATCGGTAAATTTATTGATGTTTTGCTAAATGACTGACATCCATATAGACAGGGATACCGTTTTCGTATTTTACCGGAACTTCACCGAGTATGAGAGGTGAAAGGTAATCGATCAGTGGCTGTGTGACATCATTGCCTGCATCGTTGATCCATTCTCTCGGAATTGATTTTGCCTCATTTGCAATGTGGCGGATCTCGGCATGCTCATAGGCGATTTCGTACGGAGCATCGGAGATACGGCGCATTGTTACCATGGAAGCGGTAACACCTTCCTCGGAGAGAGCAACCGCTTTCTGACCGAGAGTAAAAGCCTCATAAAGATCAGTCTTTGAAGCAAGGTGTGCAGCGCAGCGCTGTAATACGTTGACTTCCACGGAACGGACTTTAACGCCTAGTTTTTCTTTGACTAAAAATTCAAGTGTTTTTCCGGCTCCGCTTAACTGGCTGTGACCAAAGGTGTCAACAGAACTTTCGGAAGCACTGATATAGTTGCCGGAAGCATCGCGGATACCTTCGGATACGGCAACGATCACGTTATTGCGCTCGAAAAGCATACGCTTTACATCCAGTAAAAAGTCCTCTTTGTCAAATGGAACCTCCGGGAGATAGATCAGATGTGGTGCTGTATTATAACCGTTTCTTGCCAGTGCAGAAGCAGCGGTCAGCCATCCGGCATCACGTCCCATGATTTCCACGATCGTCACACTTTTGACTGCATAGATAAATGTGTCATGTGCGATTTCTAAAAGAGAAGATGCGATATATTTTGCGGCAGAACCGAATCCTGGTGTATGGTCTGTCTCACAGAGATCATTGTCGATGGTCTTTGGAATACCGACAATACGCACAGGACTGCCGATTTTTTTGCCATATTCGGAGAGCTTTAAGACGGTGTCCATGGAATCGTTGCCGCCGATATAAAAGAAAGCATCAATATGGTAAGTTTCAAACTGTTTGAAAATGAATACATAGGAAGAATCATCATCTAAATAATTTGGCAGTTTGTAACGGCAGGAGCCAAGATACATTGCCGGAGTGACCTTTAAGCGGTCGAGATATTCCGAATTCTGCTGCATTAATTCAGAAAGATTCGTCAGATCGTTGTTTAAAATACCTGTGATTCCGTTTAAGGAACCATAAACCGTGTCATACATGTCAGAACGCATTACACCGTCGATCACACCGGCAAGGCTGGCATTGATCGCAACAGTAGGGCCGCCTGACTGTGCTACCATACAGTTTTTTGGACTCATAAGAAAACTCCTTTGTGTTTGATCTTCTTTTTGCAATGTCTATCATACAAAAAAAGGCACGGTTGCGCAATCATTAAATTAAATAGAAAGAGTGATGGTATACCATGAAAATATGTACATTGTGTCCTAGAATGTGCGCTGTGGACCGAAAATCCGGTGAGCGCGGCATCTGCGGACAGACCACAGAGATTAAGGTGGCGCGTGCGGCACTGCACTTCTGGGAAGAACCCTGCATTTCCGGGGAGATGGGTTCCGGTGCGGTCTTTTTTTCCGGCTGTGTACTGCACTGTGTGTTCTGCCAGAATGAAAATATTGCAAATGGCACAGCTGGTAAGGTGATAAGTACGGAGCGGCTTGGCGAAATTTTTCTGGAACTCCAGGAAAAGGGTGCAAATAATATCAACCTTGTGACACCGGGGCAGTTTGTACCACAGATCATAAAAGCGGTAGAGCTTGCAAGAAATCAGAATTTAAAGATTCCCATCGTTTATAACACCAGCAGCTATGAAAATGTGGATACGATCCGTTCTTTAGAAGGAATTGTGGATATCTATCTTCCGGATTTTAAGTATTTTGATACCGCTTTGAGTGCAAAATATTCCCATGCGCCGGATTACCCTGCTGTGGCTAAGGCGGCGATAGCGGAGATGGTGCGTCAGACGGGTGCGGCAGTTTTTGAAAACGGGGAGGATTCCCTGATGAAGCGTGGTACGATCGTGCGCCATCTGATCCTGCCGGGGTGCACGAAAGATTCCAAAGCAGTTTTGAAATATCTGCATGAAACCTATGAGAATCAAATATATATCAGTATCATGCACCAGTTTACACCGCTCTCTAACGTGAAAAAATATCCGGAATTAAACCGTAAGATCACGGATCGGGAATATGATGAGGTTGTTGATTTTGCAATCGATATAGGGATTGAAAACGGTTTTATCCAGGAGGGGGAGACGGCGGAGGAGAGTTTTATTCCGGAATTTGACAATGAGGGAGTTTGAGGTTGACGCATTTTCGAATATCTCATATAATTCCATAGTGATGATGGCAATAGAGGGAGTGTGAAACGAATGAAGAGAAAAGTAAGATTCATAGCTGCACTTTTCTGCATGGGATGTCTTGTGACAGAACCTGCGGCAGACATAAAGGCTGCCGGAATCCAGGTGGCTGCTGCACAGACAACACTTTCCGCAGATAATTCGCTGGAAGTGTTATCACTTTCTGCGGGAACATTATCCCCGGACTTTACAGGAAAGACAGTACAATATACAGCTACCGTACCGAATGATGTCACAAGCGTTACAGTGACGGCAACACCGGTTAATGAATTTGCGACGGTGCAGTCGATCACAGGAAATGACAATCTGCAGGTCGGTACAAATACGATAAAAGTAGTCGTGAAGGCGCAGAACGGAGCACTCGCCCAGTATACGATCACACTGACCAGAGAAGATGGACAGACAGCAGACGGAACAGTGGATCAGCCGGCGGATGGAACAGACGGTCAGACAACAGACCAGCCGGCGGATGGAACAGATGGACAGGCAGCAGACCAGAACACAGAGTTTGAAACAGAAGAAGCGGAAGATGTTTCTAATATGGAATATCTCCAGCAGGAATACAATGATCTCTCTGAACAATATGCAAAAGAAAAGTCTTTTTCCAGAAATATGATGGGAATTATGGCTTTTGTGATCGCAGTACTTGTCGTTATTATTATCAATCTTCTATTGAGAGGACGTAAGAGTGACGACTGGGATGAGGAAGAGGATGACTGGGACTGGAAGTCCGAAAAACAGGGAAAGGATCAGGACGCAGAAGATGATACTGATCTGGAAGAAGATGATAATATAGAAGAGAATCCTGGCGTGGAAGAAGATGATTTGGAAGTAGATGATCCGGAAGACGCTGACTGGGAGGAGGAAGAAACACAGAGAAAAGGATTTTTCCACAGAAAACCAAAAGAAAAAGTGGAAGAAGAGCCGGATGATGTGGAAGAAAACGATACAGAGAACGAAGTCGGCGTATCAAAGATCCATAAAGTGCGTGCGGGATTGTTTGGACGTGGCATGTCTGACGATCTTGACGATGAGGACTGGGAAGAGGACGAAGATTTCCTGCCGGTAGAAAGAAAAAAACCGGAAGAAAAACAGCGTCCGGAGAGAAAAGAAAAACCGGAGGAGAAACAAAGACCGGAGAGAAAAGAAAAACCGGAGGAAAAACAGCGCACGGAGAGAAAAGAAAAACCGGAGGAGAAACAAAGGCCGGAGAGAAAAGAAAAGCCGGAGCGGAAACATACTCCGGAGAAAAAACACATTCCGAGAGAAGAAGAGGAAGAAGATGATTTAGAGATCATCGATTTAAATGATTTATAAATAGAAAAAGAATGGAGAAACTATGCAGATACGATATACATCAAAAGCAAAAAAAGCAATCGATCAGGCTTCAAAGATGTCGAAATCACTGCATCATCATTATATCGGAACGGAGCATATCCTGATCGGATTTTTAAAAGAAGGAACGGGCGTCGCTGCGCAGGTATTAAATGATAATGGAGTAGAACTTGACAAAGTCATGCAGCTGATCGAGGAACTCATTGCACCGGATGCACAGGTGCTGACGGCAGAGGCTAAGGAATATTCGCCGAGGGCACTGCAGGTGTTAGAAGGGGCAGCAAGGGAGGCAGCGCGTTTTCATGCAGAGGAGATCGGGACGGAGCATATCCTGATCGCGATGATGAAAGAGACAGAGTGTGTGGCATCCCGCCTTTTAAATACCTTAGCGGTCAATATCCAGAAAATGTATGTGGATATCCTGATCGCAATGGGAGAAGATGCGAGCCTGTACAAAGAAGATTTCATGAATGGTAAGCCGGTGAAAAAAACAGCATCGGATACACCGGTATTAAATCAATACTCCAGAGATCTGACTGCATTGGCGGCAGAGGGAGTATTAGATCCGTTAGTCGGCAGACAGGAAGAGATCGACCGTGTGATCCAGATCTTAAGCAGAAGGACAAAGAATAACCCATGTCTGATCGGTGAACCGGGCGTTGGAAAGACTGCGATCGTTGAGGGAATTGCGGAGCGTATTACAACCGGAATGGTTCCGGATACCGTTGCGGGAAAGCGGGTGGTATCTTTGGATATGTCCGGAATCGTGGCAGGCTCAAAATATCGCGGGGGGTTTGAGGAGCGCATTAAAAAGGTACTTCAGGAAGTACGGGCAGCCGGCAATATCCTGCTCTTCATCGATGAACTGCATACAATCATCGGAGCGGGCGGAGCGGAAGGAGCAATCGATGCTTCCAATATATTAAAACCTGCACTTGCGCGTGGGGAACTGCAGCTGATCGGTGCAACGACAATCGATGAATACCGCAAATATATTGAAAAAGATGCTGCGCTAGAGCGCAGATTCCAGCCGGTTACGGTAGAAGAGCCGTCGGAAGAGGAGGCAGTGCAGATTTTAGAGGGACTGCGGGAACAGTATGAAAAACATCATCAGGTAAAGATTACGGATGATGCGGTATCGGCAGCAGTACGCCTGTCTGCGCGCTATATCAATGACCGTTTCCTGCCGGATAAAGCAATCGATCTGATGGATGAGGCTGCAGCAAAGGTACGTCTGCGCGCGGGTGGAAAACCGGAGGAAGTCGTTGAATTAAGACATCGCATCAACCTGTTAGAAGAGGAAATGTTAGAATTTCTGCACGATGGTGATGTGGAAGGTGCAAAGCAGAAGAAGAACGAAAAAGAAGCGTGTGAAGAAGAGCTTGCCAAAATACAGGCAAAGACAAAGAAAGACAGCCGCAGTAAAAAGTTAAAAGTGACAGAAGACGATATTGCGGATGTGGTATCCGGATGGACGAAGATCCCGGTAAGAAAGATTGCCGAGGGGGAGGCTGCCCGCTTAAGAAAATTAGAGGCTACCTTACACAAACGTGTCATCGGTCAGGAGGATGCGGTGAGTGCAGTGGCAAAAGCTGTGCGAAGAGGACGTGTCGGATTAAAAGATCCGAAGCGCCCGATCGGTTCTTTCCTGTTCTTAGGCCCGACCGGTGTCGGAAAAACAGAGATCTCAAAGGCACTTGCGGAGGCAGTGTTTGGCAGCGAACAGTCTATGATCCGTGTTGATATGTCGGAATATATGGAGAAACACAGCGTATCAAAGATGATTGGTTCACCGCCAGGATATGTAGGCCATGAGGAGGGAGGACAGCTCAGCGAAAAGGTGCGCAGAAATCCGTATTCGGTGATCCTGTTTGATGAGATCGAAAAGGCGCATCCGGATGTATTTAATATTTTACTGCAGGTGTTAGACGACGGTCATATCACGGATTCCCAGGGACGCAAAGTGGATTTCAAAAATACGATCATTATTATGACGTCAAATGCCGGAGCACAGGCGATCATTGAGCCGAAAAAACTTGGATTTGCAGTTTCGGATGATGAAAAACAGAATTATGACCGCATGAAAAACAGCGTGATGGAAGAAGTACGCCGTATTTTTAAACCGGAATTTTTAAACCGTATTGATGAGACGATCGTATTTAGAGCGTTAAACAAAGACGATATGAAACAGATCGTTGCACTGATGTTAAAAGAACTTACAGACCGCTGTGAAAAACAGATGGGAATCCACCTTACCGTGCGTGACAGCGTCAAAAAGCATATTGTCGATAAAGCGTATGATCCGAAGTATGGTGCAAGACCGCTGCGCCGTCAGATCCAGAACGATATCGAGGATGAACTGGCAGAAGAAATCCTGTCCGGCAAAGTGAAAAAAGATACGGAAGTGGTCGTGACGATCCACAAAGAAAAAGTCGTGTTCGAAACAAAATAAAATTTTACTGAAATATCCGGGAAAGCACTGGAAATCGTGACGGGGATATTATATAATAAGGGCACAAAATTTTACGATAAAGAGAAAACTACTTTATCACAGGAGGAAAAAATGGCAACGATCAGCGAATTAATTCGTTCAGAAGCAGATGGAACGATCAGTTTTGGGGATTACACATTAGGTGCAAAGGCGAAACTTGATAATTTCGAACATCAGGGAGATATCTACAAGGTGAAGACATTTTCCGAGATCACCAAGTTGGAGCGCAATGGCATGTTCGTATATGAATCTGTTCCGGGAACGGCTGTCATGAATCTGAATGCAACAGATACAGGCCTGACATTTCAGGTAGAGGGACCGGAAGATGCACAGATCACAGTAGAACTTGAGGATGAGTCAGAGTACGACATCACGATCGATGGCGCAGATGCAGGAAAGATGAAGACAAATCTTGGCGGCAAATTAAGCTTAAGTGTAGAACTTGGCGACCATCCGGTAGATGTAAAAGTTACAAAGTGTTAAGAACGGAAAAGTGAGATCAAAGGAAGCTTACATGTCAAAAGGGCATGTAAGCTTTTTTTGCGCTTTCAAGTACGAAAGTACGATTGACGGGGATAAACTGTTACATTAACATAAAAAATGCGCGTGACAATGTGCAATAAATCAGAAGGAGAAAAGTTATGAAAAGAAAGAGACTCACGGGTTGGAAACGTATGGCGGCATTTGCGATGGCGCTTACGCTGACGGTCGGAGATTGGACATCAGCAGGTGCTGCTGGATTGCCGCAGACAGATGTACAGACAGTAACAGAGGCTGTGATACAGGAAGAAGATGCGATGGAAGCAGCTTTAGCAACAGAACAGACAGAGACAGAAAGCGAAACGGACAGTGAGTCTGCAGAAAATGACAGCGGGCAGACAGAGAACAGCGAGGCATCGGAAATTCCAGAAACATCAGAGGCATCAGAAACTGAGAAAACTGTAGAAGAGACAGAAAACGTGAATGATACGGAGGCTGTTGATGATACCGAAGTGATGGAAACAGAGACGGAAGAAGAATCGGAAGAAGAAATAGAAGAAGAGACCGAAGAAGAGACTGAAGAGGAAGAACTCGCTGCAATTGATAAACCGTCAAAGGTAATCAATGTAAGAGGAAAAGATGACGGAAGTATTATAACAACAGCGTCTGGCCGGCAGTTGAGATATGCTTATGTGAATCGGTTCCAGAACGGAGTGATTGCAGCGGTACGGATATTGATGGATTTGTAAACCTGTATAATAAGGCAGAAGCCATACTGAAAGGCAACACAGATAAATATCAAGATGCATATGGAATGTATAGAGTCAATGGTAAGACGTATAGAGCATTGCGGTCATGTGATGCGACAGGGTATCATTATGTGACAGAAGGTGATGAAATTACAGAAATTACTGTAAGTGATTCATCGGAAAATGCCAAAAAGCGGATAGATGAGTATGCAGTAAAAAATGATACACAGGTTCTTTATTATAGTTATAATGGACATTTTTATAAGCAATTAACGTATGAATCGGTATATGATTCAGCATCGAAAAAATATAAATATGTTGTATATGCAAATGCTTATGAAGAGATTTCTTTTGAAAAAACTTATGTAAAAATAAGCTGGAATCCGGTTAATAATGATACGGCCACAATGAAAAATAAAGCCGGAGACATGATGAAGGTTGGATATGAAGTGGTCTGCGATGGAAATACCAAGGTCTATAATATGCCGGGATTATTTTTGGATGCGTCAGACGGAACCGTACATGAGATGATAACATCAGATGAAGCAAGACTGCCATATGTCATATTGAATTCAGGACAGCAGGTCAGCGTAAAAGTCCGTGCTGTATATTATCATGAAGTGACAAGTAACAAACAGGAGGTATATTGGAACTGGAATGATAATAGCCAATATATTATAGAATCGAAACAGACGAAATATGTGGTGGACATGTATGGTAAATGGTCGGACACCTATACTTATAAAAATTACTCTTTAAAGAAGTTATCACCGGTAACCGGTACAAAAGTTTCTGAAAAGGGAAAAGAGATGTCAGTTACCTGGAATGCACAAAACGGAGTGGATAGCTATCGTGTGTATTACCTGCGAAGCAGCAAACCGTTAAATATTACGAATATAGAGAGCTTTTTACAGTTTTACAATAAGAGGGGAACGCTGTACGATGCTTATGTAAATGCAAAAGGAGAAAACGATTCCTATGAAACGGATTCAGAGTATGCATCAGATCCGTATTGTAATATTACAATAGATTCAGGACTGCCATATTTTTATTGTTCCGTCAGACTGGAATCTGCGGAAGAAGGATATTTTTCAGATGGAAGTTATTCAGATGTCATAACTGCAACGGCCAGCATTAATGGAAACATACCGACAGTAAAAAATCTCAAAATAGAAAAGACGTACAATGGAGATGACTGGCAGCTCTCATGGACGCCAATCGATGCGGATGTAGTCATTTATGTTTTTGAAGAAGGAAAGAAGCCGGCGCATTATAATTATGAGCTTTTGAACGCTTATGGTTACTATACGGATGGTCAGGGACAGCAGAAAAAACTTTATTTAAAAGATGCACTTACGGAGCTTGAAAGTAAGGAAATAAGCAGTTATGTACGTTCTTACAAAGTGAAGGGAATCGATGGATCATACAGTGCAATCTCTTTAAAACCGGGCGTAAAATATACATTTGTTGCGCATACCTATGATGCAGGCAGTTCTCTTTATAACATACAAAAGAAGCCGGTGTTTACCGTAAATAAGGAAATAAAAGTAACAGATGCTCAAAAAAATCAAACATATAAAAATATATCTGTTGGCATGACTTATTATACGGCAATGAGTCCTGCTTCGAATATGGTAAGCTATACGGATAAGGTATCCGTACCGCGTGTATATACAAAGGCGGGAAAAAACAGTATAAAGTTATCTTTTACCAGAGGAAGCTGTACCGGATATGAGATTTATCGTCTTTCAGGTAAAAAATATAAGAAAATAGCAACGACCACAGACTATGTCTATACAGATCAGAATTTAAAGGCAGGCACAAAATACTCCTACAAGGTACGCTCTTATTATTATGATCCGGACAGAAAAACGAAAAGTTACAGTATATATAAAAATTTTACTGTAAGTACCAGCCGTGTAAATAACATTGTATTAAAGGTGGCTAAGAACTCAAAAAATACAGTGAAACTGACCTGGACAAAAGTAGGTTTTGCAACAAAATATGAGATTTACAGAACTTCTGAGAGTGACAAGGATATCACAGAAATTTCAGGATGGATCAATTCGGGCAACAGTGCCGTAACAGTAGAAAATGCAAAGTATGAACTGGTGAAAACGATCACAAACGCAAAAACGACAACATACACGGACAAAAAGTTAAAATTCGGTGAGAGTTACACCTATCTGATCTGTGCATATTATAAAGACGGAAAAACATTAAAATACATTACCGCGTCGACCAGAGTTAAAATGCAGCTCGAGGAGCCGCGAAATCTCGTCCTTACCAATAAAGGCAAAAATGTAAGCGTTAAATGGGATGCGGACAAGTACGCTGCAGGCTATCAGATCCGATACATGGTATATGATAAATATGGTGAGAAAAAAACAGTTGCAGAAAAATATGTAACGGTAAAGAAAAATAAATACACCATTAAAGGATTATCGAGCGGAGAATACGTAAATGTATCGGTAAGGGCTTATAATTCCAAAAAAGAATACAGTGGATGGTCATCGTCAAAAGAATCTACATCACTTACAGCAGTAAAATCCATCAAAGCTGTTTATGATACGAAAAAGAATGCAGTAAAGATTACCTGGAAAAAGGTAAAAGGTGCGAAATATTATAAAGTTGTCCGTTCTGTATATACGCCGTTATGTAATACGGACGAAAAACTTTATGCAGCAACAGGTAACCTGATCGCAAAAGATTCCAATGATGAGACAGGATATTACAGTGAGGTTCACTATCGGGAATATTATGGCGAAGACGGATCCATTACAGGCACGGCGGCATATGACAGGGCACGGTTGAAAAAAGGTGTGAAATATTATTATATGGTCAGTGCATATGGGGAAAAAGGAACAAGAATTGCCTCTTATATGACCTCGGAATATGGTACACAGGTTGCTTCCGGTAAGCCGGCAGTCATCATATATGGTGTCAAAGTTGCTGTAAAAGTAAAAAATAACAAAAAAGGAACGGTTACCGTTTCTTACAATAAGGTAACAGGTGCCAAAACTTATCAGATTTACCGTGCAGAAAAGAAGAACGGTAAGTATACTCTGATTGGAACCACAAAGAAGACGTCTTTTGCAGATAAAAAAGCAAAGAAGAAAAAAACATATTATTACAAAGTGGTTGTAAATGGCAGGAATGAATTACTTGCAGACTTTACAATCAGGAGTTCAGCAGTGAAAATTAAAGTAAAAAAATAATTCTGCAATAATAATAAAAACCGGAAGAAGCGGATTGCTTTTTCCGGTTTTTGTCATAGAAAGTAAGTTGCTTTTTACAGATAAAGTAAGTATACTGATAAACAATAAAAAGAGATGGAGAAGGAATATGCCGAAGGGAAAAACAACAGTATTTTTTTGTCAGGAATGTGGTTACGAATCATCAAAGTGGATGGGACAGTGTCCTGCATGTAAGGAATGGAATACATTTGTTGAGGAGATGATCGATAAAAAAAGTGCAGCAAAAGGCGGCAGGGTAGCGGCAAAAGCGGCAGAGGCGAAGAACGTTCCGCTCTCACAGATCGAGATGACACAGGACAAACGCATGTCGACGGATATGAAAGAGCTTGACCGTGTACTTGGCGGCGGAATCGTACAGGGATCTTTAGTGTTAGTGGGCGGTGATCCGGGAATCGGTAAATCAACACTGCTTTTGCAGGTATGCCGGAATTTATCGGAGAAAGGTGTGCGCGTATTATATATATCCGGAGAGGAATCCCTGCAGCAGATCAAAATAAGGGCAGAACGTATCGGAACCTTTGGCGATTCGCTGACACTTTTATGTGAAACGAACTTAGACACGATAAAAACGGTGATTGACCGGGAAAAACCGCAGATCGTGATCATAGATTCCATACAGACCATGTATAACGAAGAAGTTTCCTCTGCACCGGGCAGCGTATCACAGGTGCGGGAATCCACAGGGGTATTTATGCAGATTGCAAAGGGGATGGGAATTTCCATCTTTATTGTCGGTCATGTGACGAAAGAGGGCGTGGTTGCGGGTCCGAGAGTTTTAGAACACATGGTGGATACGGTACTCTATTTTGAGGGGGACAGGCATGCGGCATACCGTATACTGCGCGGTGTCAAAAACAGGTTCGGCTCAACGAATGAGATTGGCGTGTTTGAGATGAGACAGAACGGACTGATGGAAGTGGAAAATCCTTCGGAATACATGCTGAGCGGGAAACCGGAAGGTGCATCCGGTTCGGTTGTTGCGTGTTCTATGGAAGGAACCAGACCGATTCTGGTGGAAGTACAGGCATTAGTCTGCCACAGTAATTTTGGAATCCCGCGGAGAACGGCTGCAGGCACCGATTTTAACAGGGTAAATCTTCTGATGGCAGTACTTGAAAAAAGGCTGGGATTAAAACTTGGAGACTGTGACGCTTATGTGAATATCGCGGGCGGCGTAAAAATGAATGAGCCAGCGATCGATCTTGGCATTGTGCTTGCCATTATATCCAGTTACCGTGAAAACCCGATCAATGAGAAGACGATCTGTTTCGGAGAAGTGGGCTTAAGCGGAGAAGTGCGTGCCGTCAGTATGGCAGAGCAGCGCGTGACAGAAGCAAAAAAACTTGGATTTGATGAATGCATTCTGCCACAGGTCAGCCTGGATTCCATGAAGGACAGTGGATCTGTGCCAAAGGGAATCCGCCTGACTGGTGTGAGGTCAGTGAAAGATGCGATGGATGCGATATTGAAATAAAATACGGTGGAAATATATCTTTTCTGGAAAGATGAACTGAAACAGTAAAATTCACTTTGCGAAAGTACACATAAGAAAGTGAAATTTTTGGAAAAAATGGGTTGACAAAATAATACCCAGATGGTAACATAGTCAAGCTGACCGCGGGACATGACATGATCTGACAGCGGACAACAAAAAAGTTCTTGACAAACAAAACAACACATGATAAACTATCAAAGTTGTCGCGTTTGAGATAACAGATCGGACAAAACCGATTGAGAGAAAAACTTTCAAAAAAATGAAAAAAGTTCTTGACAAAACAGACTTGATAAGATATAATAAACAAGCTGTCGCCGAGAACGACAACAAAACAAAGAACCTTGATAACTGAACAGTGAAATAACCTTGAAAGATTCAATGAATTTCAGGGTGTTGTGAATAACAACACACGAACGTTTCTATAAAGAAACAACCTTAAAACAGTAAATCAGATTTATCTGATTAAGCCAGTTTATAACTGGACAGGAAAACTTTTTAACATGAGAGTTTGATCCTGGCTCAGGATGAACGCTGGCGGCGTG
>ERZ779649.532-NODE-532-length-27835-cov-3.709539_pt1 | contig 27835 bp, 29 predicted proteins | sample MGYA00511882_ERZ779649 | MGnify/ENA primary metagenome ERZ779649 (study PRJEB29588, sample SAMEA2157793) | human gut metagenome | biome: human gut; feature: human-associated habitat; material: faeces | place: Denmark | collected 2008/2010 ... | reverse complement strand
TAGCCATAATATCATTATCAAGCTTATTCAGATCAGGAATTACTAATATTGTAGATTTTACTTCTGGAGTAGCAGTACGCATCATAGTGTCAATTTCACCAATTTTATTTTTAACAATTTCTTTTTTCTTAACATCATAAGTCTCTTTAGTATTTGAAAGAGATTTTTTTGCGTTATTGATAAATTTAGTTAATAATGGTATAGAAGCTTCTGTAGTGATAGTACTCTCTTTAATTGTAGAAACTTGCTTATTGGTACTATTAACCCCTTTTCTCAATATAGCAAATGATCTATCTATAATCTTAATATAGTAATTTGCTATAGTCTGTCTAAAGTTAATATAGTCTGCTTGAGTATTTACAATATCTCCAGCTAATTTAACTGCATTAGTAGGAGATTCTACATTGATTTTACCAAGTCTCTTCATTTTTTTACTTCTAGTAAATTCTTTTCTAATAGCTTCTATTTCATTATCCGCTATTGTGGCAAAATGCTCTGGGTCTAATTCCTTAATTCTCTTATAGAGCTCATTGATAGTTACTGTCTCATAAGGTTCTCCCCATGTACCACTCATTTTTCGTTTGATAGTGTCTAATGGATGTGAAGCCAAAAGTCCCTTCTCAATACCAGTCTTTAAAAATACTCCTCTAGTAGCTTTAATGTTATTGAGGACTGGAGCAGTAACAAAGTGTAGTATTATACCAATTGAGAAAAATGATAATGCGTTTACATATCCTTGTCTAGTATGATCACGCTTTGTTATAGTCTCTGATACATTACCACTTTTATCTACTGTAATTTTAGATGGTATTCTTAATTCTTTGGTCATTTCATACATCTTTTTCTGTAGAGAATCGAACTGCATAGATTTAATCGTAGCAGTGAAAGAATTCTTACCACCAACATCTTCAATTTTACCAGTTTTAAGAAGTTTATCAAGTTCATTGTCAATGTATTTTTTAAATGACCATACGTTAACAATGTGAACTTTAGCTTTACCTATAACTGGTACAATGGTTTCAATTCTCTTAACCTTATCCACAGTCTTTTTTATAGTTTTAGCTAATCTTTCTGCTTTTACTTGATTACTAGCCTTATCAAGAACCTTATCTATTTTTTCAGCTACAGCATTATTTAGTTCTTCGCTTTGAAGTTCTTCTAAATTATTATCGGCTAATTTATTTTCTAGGATGATAGTAGCTTCAAGACTCTTTATAATTTCACAAGATTCTTCAATATACTCATTTAAATCATTATGAAAAAAAGATGTAGATTCGTATAATTCGACTAATTCATTCAAAACAATACCTCCTTGCAAATTTATTTAAATGAATGTGAAAAATGGATTAATTGAGAAGTAAGTTATGTATAACTTACTTCTCAATTAAATTATCGCAGTACTGGTCTAAGAGCTTTGATATAGAAATCTACAAGTGCTACATAAAATTTTGCATAAGCCTTTATAAGCTTATTAATTTTTCCAGCATACATTACAGCTCCTCTAGGTCCATCTGGGGATACTGAAAATCCCATAATAGACGCCTTTGATCCAACTGCGTCAGCTGCTTCTTTAGATACTTTGGCGATATGTACCAAGAATTTATCTGGTGCTAATGCTTTGAGTCTAGTATATAACTCGCCAACATTTGTTTTTTCCATTTTAATAGTAGTTGGACAACTCTTGAAGAATCTATGAACTGCAGCTAATCCACTAACAGTTAAGCCAGCCAATGCAATCGATAAAATAACAGCATCGACTATTCCGACTACTTTATACGTAGTATCAAAATTTTCGGTATATGTACTTTCCTCAGCAACATCATCCGGTAATGTAGTTACACCGACTGTAGTAGAAAAAGCTTTATCAATTCTATTAGCAATAGAGCCAATAGTGTTTTTCTTCATTATTTTATTGGCTCTTTTATTCATACCTTTTACAGCATCTACTTTGCTCTTTCTAAGTTCACCGCACATATCATTTAAATTTTTGATAAGTACATCAATAGACTTACCTGTACCGGTTACTCTATTGAAAAGATTTAAACTCTTATCAACAGTAAACTTTTCAATATGATCTTCAACCAATTCTTCTATGAACTCGTAATATTTCCAAATGTTTGGACAGCTAACTTTAACTTTACTGATATCTACACCATTTCTATCGGATGCTTTAATAGCATTCCCGATTTCTTTGATTGTAGAAGCTTGCTCTATAAGTTTCTTTGGGATAGGTCCTCCCTGAATATCTTGCACAGTATATCCAAAAATTTTATCGATAGATTCTTGAATATTTTTTACGATGCTGCCATCCATCTTATCAGAGACTTCTTTTTCATTATCTTTACACGCTTCTGTAAAGTAAGAAGCGCGGATTAATGCTACATTCTCCATACTTTCGATAATTGAAATAGCTGATTCTATATACATATCGATAGTAGTTTCAAAAATACTATCTTCTATGTCTGCTTCTTGATAAAATAAATCCATATTTTCTCTCCTTTATGATTAAAATCTAGTTAGAGTGACCAGTCTAGTGGTCACTCTAACTAGTACTATTAATTGAAAGTTTCATACAGTACGGCTTGATATAATAAATCCATACTAACTCCTTTTATCAAATAATGATGGAGGAGTATTCAAATACTCCTCCATCATTTGTTATTCAGTAGCCATAAAAGATTCAAGATCCATAAAATCTTCCATATCGATAATATGATTATCTGTAGAAGATGATTCATCTGTTGACTCTTTTGTTAATAATGGAGCACCATTAGATTTCTTTATATTTCTAATACTAAGTTTGGAATCAACTTCTATCAATATTCTATAATAATAATTTAATTCAGCTACTTCAAACCTAAAATATGCATTTAGCAGTTCGCAAAGTTTTTGTGCAGCTTTTACAAGCTTTTTATCTTTATCGTCACTATTTGCAAACTCTTCTAGGGTCATTCCTTTTAGAATTGCTGCTCTTGATTCGTTTATATTTTTTATGAATCTGCTTTCCATTACATCTAACTTCATATCCATAGTTCTTTTATATAAAGCTCTTACCGTAATTTCTTCAGCTTTAACTTTACTCGGTGCAGATGAGAAAAATTGTTTAAGCTTGGCACAGGATTCTGCTCCTATATATATGAATGCTAAAGGTGCTCCACCAATTCCGATACCGGTATCTCTAACCTTATCGTAATTATATGCGATGTCAGGGGATCCAGATAATTCAATAGCTTCGGTATAGGTATTTGCAGATTCATATATGTTTTTTCTTCCTCTGCCGAATTTTTTATCACCGTACCTTGGATTAGAAAGATCTCCGGCATTAGAAGTATTTGAATTTTTTATGGCTTGCTTAGTCTGCATATCGAAATATGCATTATTTCTTCTAACTTGATCTGCTACTTGTGCAGAACCTCGTGATGTTCTTTGCGCATGTTGATATAATGGATACCTATTGTAAATTTTCTTTAAAACATCATTTATGTTATTTTTTGTAGCATTTTCCGATGACAATTCACCAGTCATCATATCCAGATTTTTGATTAAACCTTCGATTCGTGGAATTGGTCCTTGCAAAGCTCCCAAAACCTTACTATATTGAGTAGCATCAAACTTTATAACATATTCTGAAATTAGCTGCATTACAAAACTGTCATAAACCTGAATATTTGGAATATTTACTTTAATTTTTCCAAGATTTACTCCAAGTTTTGACAGCTTGTCAAGGCGTTTTCCAACATCTTCTGCACGCTTCATACGACTAGAGTTTCTAAGCTTCTTAAACATATTTGGAATAAAATGAATAAGTTTATCAAAGAATGATGCTATGGATTGCTTTATTCTTTCTAGCATTGACTTTTGCTGAATTAATGCGTTATCATCTTCTTTATCTTTTTTAGCCTCTGTAAAATATGATGATCTAATAAGTTCCATTTGATCCATTCTATCAATTAAATCAATAGTAGATTCTGCATATTCTTTGATATTCATATCACTCTCTCTAACCATACTATTGATTTCAGTCATTAATATGTCCATTATTATCTCCTTTCGATACAGAAGATTCTATAAATGATTCGAGATCGATATAGTTGTCTCCTGTAGATTCTTTTGTTAATACTCTTCCAGTAGTAATACCAGCAAGAAGATTTGTCTTAATTTCATTTAGAATTTTATAGTAGTAGTCTAGTTCAGCTTGTTTAAACTTTACATAAGACATAAATAATCTTTGAATTTTATTCGTATATTCAAGTAAATTACTAGAAGAAGCCATAAAGTCATTAATATTACTTTCCTGTCCCCCAGTTCTATTTAGAATATCAAGAATATTCTTTAAAGATCTTTCTGTATTAGCTGGATTGATTTCTTTCACTCTACCATATAATTCTGCCACAGAAATGGTTTCTGATTTGATAACACTTGGTAATTCTTTTATAATACTGTGAAGCTTAACAATAGCTGCTGTTGCTAATGGAGCCACAAATACAACGATAAACGTTGTAGGAATTCCTGCTTCGGTATAAGTATCTTCTACGGATTCCTCCGCTACTGGAATCAATGATCCAGTTTGATCAACCACATCATTCAATTCTTTATTAAGCTCACGCTTCTCTTTGATCTTTCCGAAAAATCCTAGTTCTTTATCAGTCACATCATTTACAGCATTATATGCGGTTTTACGTTCTTTTTTATTAGCCTTTAGATCAGGGGTAATTTTCTTTTCAATCTTACGCAATAATTTAATTTCATCCTTGATATTATTACTCTTAATTGCATATGATCGTAATTCTCTAGTAACTTGATCTACACTTTCACGAAGTAAGTCAATCTTTGTAGATCCTCGCATTTTCTTAGAATATTCTTTATAGCTCTTAACAGATATTTCTGCAATAGATTTAAGAATAAGATTAGATAAATGAGTATCATATTCATAAACATTAGGAAGTTTAACCTTAACTTTTCCAAAGTTAACTCCTTGAATAGTTGGAGTATCTAACTCTTTACCAATTTCTTCGATTTTATCATAAGTTGCTACTGGTTGACCTTTCTTAAAGAAAGAACTGATAAAATCTTTTAATTTCTGTATAATCTTTCCGATAGAATCTTTAATCTTATCAAATACTGATTTATCAGCTTTTGTTTTAGTATCAGTAGCTTTATCTTTAGAAGCTTCTATAAAATACATAGACTTCTCAAAATTTACTTCTAACATACTGCCTATCAAAGCTTCAGTTGATTCAATATATAAAGAAATTTCATCGGATACAATATCGATATCTTTATTATTAATCATAAATACCTCCTAAAAAATATCTTCCGAATTATTTATAAATAATTCGGAAGATATATATTAGCAATCAAGATCGCGTAATTCAAATGCTACAAAGTCATCGAGACCCATGTAATCTTCCATATCGTCTACAGATTCCATATAGTCATTGATATCACTGTCTGTATCAGCATCGAATTTTGACTCGTTTGCTACAGTTTCATCATTATCGTTATCATCATCCTCTACGGACTCATTTGTAGTTTTAGAATCATTAGATGTTACCATTTCTTTCGGTACATAAGCCTTCTTTCCAGTCATCTTAGCACCTTCTTTGATGATATTGACGATTATGGAAAGATAGAAATCAATAAGAGCTTGATGATATTCAGCATACGCATTCATAAGATCTGCAACTTTCTGAGCATATCTAACAGCACCCTTATTACCCTGCTCTGCACTATTTGTAAAAGTTTGAAGAGTTTCCGCTTGCTGGAAATATTTATTAGCATTAGCAGTATCAGTAGCAAGTGTTGATGGGAACTTACCGGCATCAAGTGATGTAAGTCTATTATAAAGCTCCTGAATTGTTACGTTTTCCATAGAGAGCTTTTTCGGGCATTTGGACCAAATTGCATGGATCATAGCGAGAGTAAGTCCAGCAGCACCAGCAACACCGGCAGCAGCGATCCACGGTCCAGCGGCACCAACAGTTACAGAAATACCAGAAAGTGCACTAGCAATCGTATGTGCTGCAGCATCTCCTACAGGAAGTAATGCGGCCTTTCCGCCTGCACCAAGAACAAGATCAGCTCCCATATGACCATATGCAACTTTTCCAGACACAGCAGCTGCTCCAGTAGCAAGTCCTGCTGCTCCAACACCTCTTCTAACAACCTTGCCGGTTCTAGCAGCTTTCTTAGCAGCACCGGTCTTAAGAATCTCAAACTTCTTATTTGAAGGAGTTCTCATTTGGGATGCAATGTATCTCAAATTTGTCGTAAGTGCATCAATAGCTGAGCCGTTACCACACTTAGATGAGAACAATGACATCGTATTCTTTTTCTGCATCTTACGAATATGCTTGTCAATAGTATCTTCTACAAATGAATTGTATTCCCATACATTCTGCAATTTAATTGGTACGGCCGGGCATTCTTTCACTTTGTCAGCGAGGCTCTTTACACTTTTTTCCTGTGCTGCACCTTTTACTGATACTTTACCCTTTGTGAAAACTGCAGCAATCTTACTAAAGATATTGGCAATGGATTCTGCGATAGTAGCGATAACACCCTTATTTGCAGTCTTACTAGCCTCAGCCTCAGCTTCTTCTGTAGCCTCTGTGAAGTATGCACTTCTAATAGCTTCATTTTCCTCAAGTTTATCGATTACATCGATTACACCTTCGGCGTACATTTCGATCAGATTCGAAGTCTGAGCTAACTCAATGACAGAGGAATCTGCATAATTATCTAAAATTTCTACCATGTTGCCTCCTTAAATATTGAATATTTATGTTTATTAAATCGTTCGACCTAAAAAGATTGCTTAAATCAGCATATCTACTAAATCAAAAGGCTCGAAATCATCTTCCACGGATTCTTTTGCTAATTTAACCATCTCAGAAGGTTTATATATCTTATCAGAAACTATTGTACCACTTTCATTAAGCGCACTTATTACAATAGATAAATAAAAGTCGATAAGACCTTGATGGAATTTTGCATATGACCCTAGAAGATGGGCAATTTTTCTAGCATAATCTACAGTAGAAGAATCTCTACTGTCATCATTTACTATAGCAAATTCTTTTAAATTCTCGACACGTGTCATATACATTGCAGCATTTTGAAGATCTGCTTTTACAATACTTGGAAATTTATCAGGTGCTAATGAAACCAATCTGTTGTATAGCTCTTTAAGCGAAATAGTTTCAGTTCCTATTTTCCTAGGACAGTTTGAGAATAATCTACTGATAGCAATTAATCCAGCTGCACCACCAATAATAAAAGCAGCGTTTGTAGATAGAGGACCATTGATTCCTACGGCTATGATAGCTCTCTTTATTGCTTTTGTAGGCTCTGATGTAAATAAAACTTCAATAGCAGGCTTTGCACCATATCTCAGCGCAGCTGCACCACCTGCAATTTTCATAGCTGTTGGGATTGGTTTTTTAGTTCTTTGTGCGCCCTTGGTTGGTTTTGGTGATCTACCCTTAGTATAGAATTGCCTATTGCTTGGTTCATGCATTTGCTTAGTCATAAGATCGAGATTTCTAATAAGTACATCGATAGCTCTTCCCTCTCCTACGATTTTTCTAAATAACCCAAGCGTTTCTTTTCTTTTAAATTTTCGAATACGCTCCTCAACCAAGTCATCTACAAAATTGCTATATTTCCAAACATCTTGAAGCTTAAGTTCTATTTCAGGAGCATCTTTTACAGCAGATGCGATTTTTACAAGTTTATCCTGTTGTACAGTACCGTGTACAACGACTTTGCCTTTTTGGAAAGATGATGCTACTTTTTCGAATATATTTTTAATGCTTGTTACAATCTTATCAAAGATACTTTTATCTGATTCCGGTTTATCTGCAGTTCCTTCTGTGACAAGCGAATCTTGTGCCATATCAATATATTCAATGACACTTTCTGCATATGTATCAATAGATACTAATGCTTTATCAATATCATTCGTAGCAGACATTGCACTTATATCATACATTGTCATTTCTGACAACCTCCTTTCTGTCATAAACTTATATTAATGTGATTTTCGAAAAAAGTGCAAAAAAAGATGATGACATAGAATTACTTCCTGTCATCATCCTCTTTAATTTATGAAAGATATTTTACAACGCATTTAAGATATGTTGAATTGCTAGGACGACGAATTCCCTTTGTTCCAAATTCACTAAAGATTTTCTCTCTCGTTTCTAAATCTGCCTTATCCCAGCTAGCTTCGATAGATGATCTGATAGCACGCTCTATATGTTGTGTGGTAACATTATATCGCTTTGCGATTTCTGGATATAATAACTTAGTGATCATGTCAACATAATCCCAGTTTTCTAATCCCATAGAAATTGCATCATGAATATAGTTAGCACCATGCTGAGTACTATCAATTCCGAGTTTAACAAGTGTATCTTTTATCGTAGGTTTATCCGTAATCTCCACTATGAGATATTTTCCATTAGGATTCATGATGAACTTATCATTCATCATTTTCATAGTAAAAACTCCATTAAAGAATGCTACTATTCTAGCACCATCCGATACCGATGAAACGTCAAGCATAATAAATCCTCCTTCGTGATATGTATATTTTATGTATTACACGGTTATAATGCATAAATTTCATAAAGGAGAAAGTCATGTGTTTTAGAAAAAATCAAAAAAAAAATACCTAGTATGATTATATCATACTAGGTATCTTAATATTATTTATTAATAAATTTTGAATTTACATAGCCTGAAATAGCTCCTCTACAAATAACAGAATACCAAGTTCCACCATCTGTAGCTTTAACAGTTCCAGTGATTCTAACAGATTCACCCTTATACAAGGTTATTAAAATTTTACCATTGATTGGATCAGCTGATGATCTAACGTTAAGAGCAGTAGTAGCTACACCATACACATTAGATGGTGCACTCACTGTTATATACTTTGGTGAAATAAGTAATGGATTATTCTTTCCTCTTACATTGATAGCATATGCTCTTACGAGATATGTACCAGCACCATGCTTTGTTGCAAAGTCGTAGTTAAGGCTAAATCCATGATAACCATTACCTTTTCCAGCAGCTTCAAGATCTGCTCTATATCTATTAGCTGTACAAGGATTAATAGATAAGGTATTACCACTTCTATCAAGTACATATACATGTACATCAAGAGGAGTGTCTGTACCATCATAAGTCCAACCAGATACGTTATTAGCTGTAACGCTATCAAGATATCCTTCTGGTACAGGTAAAGCAGTAGGTTCTGTACTATGCGTAAATGCACCAGAGTAATCTACACCTGGCCATCTACCTGCCTTTTCCCATTTACCCCATTGAGCAATAGATCTCTTATTAATGGTACCAAGCTCTGAAGCGATGTCATAAAATACACCTGCTCCTCCATCGATACCAATGTGTCTACCAGAATCATGGAAAGTAGAGTATAAAAGAGATCCAGCTGGGCTAGAAGCACTTGCTGGATTATTAGTAACATTATTACATTTACTAATTAATGCAGTAGAATATGTCCACTGACCTCTACTAATCAGACCAGCATTCTGCAATACCAGACATACAAAGGCAGAACAGTCAAGACCGATCTTACCTCTGCTATAATTGAAAATAGCTATTTTCTTAGCTGTGTCATATCTAGCAAAATAGCCTGACTCAGCTTTCCAAAGAGCATTCATTACTTCGTCTGTTAAAACTTGTCCTTTAGCACCATAGAAATAACAATATTTATCTCTTTGGTCATAAAGAGCTTTAGCAGCATTTACGATGTCTAAATAAGTTGCCATAATTGTACCTCCTTTAGTCTTGTTATAATAAAGTTCTTTGTACAATTATGGCAATATGTTACATGATATTCTTTGTATAGATATATCCAGTCCTAGATTTTAGAGTAGTATTATTTGATAACTCTTTACATTGATTTGTATTTGTTGTAATACATGAATCATTTAAATTAGAATTATTATCGGATATCTCGTTATTTATCACAGCTTTTATTTCATTCCAAGGTATCCATTTATCATTGTATTTATAACAAACTTTACAATCTGATACTTTTGCATTCTCTATTTGAGCGTCTGTGAATCCATATGGAGCCCATCCACTTTCAGTTCTTAGACATAATGCACGCTGAAGTTCACTTATAGAACAAGTTGGTTGATACTTCCACCAATCATCTTCACTTAGATTTAGATCATATTTCTTTGTTTTCTCTATACTATGCTGCTTTTTTTCTACTATTGGATTATGAGGTAATCCTACATTATCTACAGTCGTTACAACTTCCCAATCATCACATGCCATCTGCTCGATAGTAAATAAAATATCTTCAGAATCTACAAGATTAAATACTCTACCATCCTTGCAGTGAATTATGATAGAATTACCTTCTAATTGCCAGTATCCAATCCAATCTTTTCTTTTGATTTTAAATCCTCTTTTTAAACTAAATAATGCTGATGCGAAATTCATTATTTATTCTCCTTTCCTGATTTTAAAATTATTTCCATATAGTTATCCATAGTTATAGAATCTATGTCTATTGTGGATAATTTTATATTACTAGCGGTACGATAAAACGGGTAATATATTATAGCGGCGCCATGATAATAAGCTGATGATGAAAGATAATCGTTATATTTTTCAACTTCCTCTTTCATCATATCTTCCTTAGTACCAGATTTGATATTTTCATCAATCCATTTTACATTCTCCATAAGCTCTATCTTTTTATTGCTTATGGCATTATTCGCATTCGTTGGAAAGAATACAGTTGCCAATATTGTAGTTAATAATATAAATCCTATATCAAATCCAATAAAAGATACAATTGTCTTATTATCTAATCCACCATTGTATATTCCTAGTATAGTAGATATTATTATATAGCAAGTAACTCCAAATAGAAATATGATGATCATTTTATTCAACCCTCTCTTTCTTTTGTATAATTTCTGCAAGATCTTTTTTATTTACCATAGTAACTATCGGTATACTATTCGGATCTATTGTGAATTCGCGTTCAATCCATGTAAGATCATTGGATGTTATCATGCTTGCGTTTCTGCATATATTATGCACCTTGTAATTAAACTCCTCAGCATCAGCCTTAGCATAATTTGGGTAGCCTTGCTTAATATGACTGATCATACGCTGTATAGTGCCATAGTGCATACACGATACTTTTGCCAATATCTTATCTTGCCTATTTTCTACAAGAGCCCATATCGAAAGTAATGCAATTAATATGAAGCATAATGTAAGTAATGAATCTTTTACTACAAATATAGATATAATACCAAATAGTGATATTAATATGAATACCAATAATATCATTCTGATTCACCTCTTTTCTTTTTTATAATATCTTTAATATCATCACTTCTAATGTAGAAATCCAGAATGATTATGTTAATTGGGTATAGGAATAAAATCCTTGTCAGCCAACAAATTTTATCAATGTAGTGATTATGATCAATAGTTACCATTTTTACTACTTCTGGACGATACTTATCAATCATCAAGTCGATTACATTAAGACTCTCTTCTTTTTTGTCAAGCAATTTCTTTCGAATCGTACGATGAATACGGCTTTCGAATGCCATATATAATAATGGCGCTATTGCAAAAATCCAGAAAGCAATATTTAATGCTAATGAACTTCCGACATAATACATATATAGTGTTAATACAAAACAAACTACCAGTATGATTGACATAATTAAACCTCTCTTTCGATAGTCTCCGTGAGAATGCTTCTCATGGCATCTGTTTTATCATTTCCTGGAATTGGAAAAAATACTCCATCTAAAGTTGAAGATTTTTTAATAGCTTCTTTAAATGCTAAAGCTACTTCCATAGGATTTTGTCCAAATACTCCAGTACCATAAGCTCCAGCTACAAGATATCTAATATTATTGGCTGTACAGATATCAATGATAAATTTTACTCTTTTCATAAGAACTCTAAAATTCTCTTCTTCTAACTCACTTTTATTATTTTCGGTTAGATTAAATCTGAGATAAGTTCTTTTGTTAGGAGCTGCACATGTTATAATATTTGTAAATCCAGTAGGTATTAATTCTTGAAATTCATTAGTACTATAATCTGTTACTACACGCGGAGTGTATAATGCAGCATCTGTATACAATCCTTTCATTAAAGCCTCTTTATTTTTGCTATAATATTCTGGAAATTGTGATAATATTTCATATAGATTTGTAGCATGACATATGGACTCTTCTTGAGCAGAGCTTCCTTCAATATACATTCCACCTGGGTTTTTATATGATGCAAAATTTAAAAGCGCTACTTTATTCCAGTTCCATGAATCATGCGATAACTGAAAAAGGAAATTGTTGATACATCCAATGCTAGTAGCATCAATAAATTTAATGACGATAGATGGTTTGGAACTTAGAAAAATCTCATCTTTTAATTTTGGTATATTGCCTCTATACATTATAGCATTACTTACACTATATCTTGTATAAGAGTCAAGTTTTTCCTCCATTATCGTATGATGATTGATAGCTAATCGTTTCATCTCGTCTCGATGCTCAAAGTAATTCATTTTGAATCCTCCTTAGATTGTAATATTTATCCTACATGTAAAATGAAATATCGTTTTTTTATCGGGCAGTCATGAATGCCAGTAAAAGTGATAAAAATATTAAACTAATAAAGGAGAGACAAGAAAATAATAGTTAAAAAGGTTGTAGCTATTGTAGTTATTATATCAATAGAAATGAGAAAACGATTAGAGAATATTATAATGAAGCACCAAAGGATAATAAGAAAGAATTTATGATTTGGGTTTCTGAAAATATTCCAAGAGAGTATCAAGGCTATTGCAGAGAATTATATTTTGGAAACAAAATTAATGCTATCAAAAGTGGTAATGATAAATGCCCACATTATAAGAGATTGAAAGATATGGGTGTTGAAGATTACAGTAAGATTTTTGTGGAGGATGCAAATGAGTAAACCTACTTTTACGATGATGGTCGGGCTTGTCGGTTCTGGCAAGTCCACCTATGCAAAGCAATTAGCAGAAGAAACAAATGCAATTGCTTGTAGTTCAGATGCTATTAGAGAAGAATTATGTGGAGATGAAAATTCACAAGATAAGAATGAGGAAGTATTCAAAATATTACATAGCAGAATCAAAGAGAATTTGAAGAATGGAAAGGATGCCATCTATGATGCTACAAATATTAATTCTGAAAGACGTAGATCATTCTTATCTGAATTGAGAAACATTCCATGTGTCAAGAAATGTGTAATTATGGCAACTCCGTTTGAAGTGTGTTGTATTCAGAATGAATCAAGAGATAGGGTAGTTCCTTATGAAGTGATTAGGAGAATGTATAAGAACTGGAATACTCCTTATTGGTTTGAGGGATGGGATAAAATCGAAATAAAATTCCCTGATGATTTTGAGATTAACAATGTGATAGGAATTTGGATTAGTGACCACATGGATTATGACCAAGACAATCCTCATCATTCTTGTACACTTGGTCAACATTGTAATTTAGTTGGTCAGGCTTTGAAAGATGATATGTTGTTACATTGTGCTGGATTACTTCATGATTGCGGCAAACCTTTCACAAAGAGTTTTATCAATTCAAAAGGAGAAGAAACAGATGTGGCACATTACTACCAGCATCATTGTTGTGGCAGCTATGACAGTTTGTTCTTTAGATATCCTGATAATGTAGATAGATTAGATGTTTCTGTTTTAATCAATTTACATATGATGCCTTACTTTTGGGAGAAAGATAAAGAGCATGGCGAGAAAACAAGACAGAAATATCAGAAATTATGGGGAAATGAATTGTATAACAATGTGATGAAGTTGCACGAAGCTGATAAAAATGCACATTGAATTTTCATTCAATTGGATTATTTGAAAAGGAGAAAATAAATATGTGGATTAAAGGAGAATTACCAAAGAGAAGTGGTAATTACAAAGTCAGATATAATGAAAAAGAGGGAAGAGATGATTTTACTATAAATGGAAATAATTGGTGGAATGTAGGAAACATAAAACATCCAGAAGAGGTTGAATGGGATGATGAATCATTCAAACCATTATAATTATTTATAAATAAAATTAGCATTTCAATATGAATTACAATGGTTCAAATTATCAAAGAAGAAAAGATAGATCTGACGAGGTTTTGGTTATGAATTATTAATGATCAAAACCTTGTCAGATCTATCGTTTCTAAAGATATTTTGATTGAAACTATATATCATAATTGTAGCATATTGAAATAATATGCAATTAAAAAATACAAAAGTAAAGGAGGTATAATTCATGTATGGATATGCACCGTCTGGTGTTTCATCAAATAGCAATATGTCAGATAGTGACAGAATAGCTGAAATTTTAGGAGATGAAATACTAGATCAAATAGCGAAGTCATTAGCAGACTATTTACAAATTGCAAAAGTCATTGTCCCAGATCCCGGACATGAAGAAGAATTCGAGAAAGCAGGAAAGCATATTGAGAAAGCTATCAAGAGAATTAAAAATCGTACAAAGCTTGATAAGTATTTCAATCTTGATTATCTCGAAGAGCATCCAGAAATAATTAATGATCTGAGATGATGAACAAAGTATATGTGATGTATTTAGGTAAAGAACTTTATGCATGGACTAGAGAGAAACAAAAAAGGGATCAATTTATAAACTTTAGAACACGTAGGTTTTATACCTTTAAGCATGAATTGGATATTGAAGAATATTCAGAATTTGCTGAAAAATATCACTCAAAGGAACTTGTAGAAACTACTATTCATATCGATGGTAATCCTTATAAAGTAGCTGCTACAAAAGATGAAGATAGCCAGTTTAATGGCTATCTTGATACTATCGTAGATAATTATTCAGATGCAATAGAACGATTGAAACGTGGCATGGAAGATTCAAAAATATATAAGATTCTTACAGAAATCGATCCTGTGCTACAATCAATTGAAGATTCACACACATCTGAAAAAATTGCATGTGCTGTAGTCGACATGAAAGAAATAGATATTTTCTACGATATGTTTTCGGATACATTTTAAAAAAGTTGAACACCCAATACTAACCCTAAAAATTAAGGAGGATTTAGAAATGAGAAACAAAGATAACAAGGTAGTTGTAACAAATGAATTGATGAATATCAAAAATTTCTTTGCATGTTGTAGAGATCATAGCTGGAATGTAGCAAAGAAGCATGTAAACAAGGTTTATCATTTAGGATGTGATGATCTCAATCAGGTAACCCAGACAATGATCGAAGGTAGAGAATGTAATATTCTTTATATGCTCCCTCATGTCTATAAGGGCGATTGGAAAAATCTGAAGAAGCTTCCATATATCGAAGAGTTAGCTAAACGTACAGATCTCAAGGATTATAAGAATGATCTTTCAAAATTAATCAATGAGACTAACTTCGTATATAGAGAAGAAGTAAATATAATTGGCCCTGTGAGAATAACAGATAACAGATCTGGATATAAATATAATCTATTATTTGTACAGCTTCCATATGTTACTGAAGATGCGGATAAGATTGTGAACGGTAGAAGCTTATTTAGAACATCTGCTGATGTTAATAAATCTATGGATTGGAGTCAGTACGATGATGTATTCAAGCATTATATTGTTAATACTAACTTTGCTCCAATACAGGCTATTAGATCATATCTCATGACAATTACATTAGCGGCAGCAGTTAAATATGGAATGCTTGAAGTTGTAGTTCCTAGTTCTGAGTATGTATGGAGACTCATTGACAATGATATTAATTATTTACGCGATGCAAAGAATTCATATGCATCGGTTAATGGATGGCAGAATACATTAGGATATGTAATCAATTCTTGCCAGGATATTAATATCGGACTTATGGATATTCATATTGTAAATGTAGATTACATCTCAGATACCACAACCATGTTTAATTATGATTGTGACGGTAACGCAGTTTATCCAGCTCCAGTTAAGTTCAGTTTTAGTAGATATAAGAAATCTCCTACTATTTCAGATGAACCAAAAACAACAGAAGCTTTAGCAGATGTAAAAGTTACAGTCAATAAGGACACTCTTGATGAGACTATTAATAAAGCTGCTAAGAAAGAAAATCTTGACTAAATGATATTTTAAGTCAAGATGATATAATATAGAAGAGATAAGTATGAAGTATTACGTTTTCATACTTATCTCTTTTTTATATTTCGTTTAACTATCAAATAATAAATCTAAGGAGGATTTAAAGAATGAACAAAAACAATGAAATTTTGGAAGACAAAATATGGGATCCTATGAATGGAAATGTCCCTATTGAAACTATGGAGGATTTTAAGAAGTATACTGACCCATTCTTTTGTAAACCTATTGTAATTGCAAATGAAATGCGTACACGAGAAAATTACCTTAGTACAGTGACATATTTACAAAATGTACTTATTAGCTGCTATGAAAAAGAAGTATGCACAGATAATGATCCACATTTTAAATTTAGAAATTATCCAGTAAAGTTTAAGTTTTATGAGCATGATAGTGTAGTACATGAATTAACATACAAGCTATTTGTATCCAATATTATATTATGGATACCATTTGCTAGGTTTGGTGATTTTGCAGATCTTATGGATGATAAGGTTATTTTGGATAATCCGGAGAAAGATGTACCTGGTGGAAGTTTTGATGCATGGAGAAATAAGAATATAATTGATAGAATTAGAGAGAAAGGTCTTACAACATCTTATCTCAATGAAGATTTCTCTGAAGAAAATCATTACTATCAGAAGAATGCAATTGGATTATCAGTGATTATGGGTACTTCACTTGATATGCATGATATCTTTGTATATTATGATGATGAAGATATTCATCCTATTATGGTTGGTATCGAAGATGTGTCAAGACCTACTAATGAAACTGAGCAAGAAATTAGACATAGAGAAAAACTTCTCACTGAATTTATCATAAAAAAATATCCAAATGATCCATTAGCACGAATGCTTAAAGTTGGTGGCCTGATAAAGACAAAACAGCTTATGGAGTTACTTGGATCTGTTGGATATATGGCAAATTCATCGGGTACTACTATTCCGATTGCGGTTAGAAATAGCTATATCAATGGAGGTCTTACAACACCGTCTGCACAGTACATTGGTACCACTGGTGCATATAAGGCATTACTTAATAATAAATTTGCTATGGGTAATGTAGGATATTTTGTAAAGTCTATCGTAATGCTTTGTGAAGCTTTAAGACTTGATAAAGACGTTTACGATTGTAAGACAAGATATCTTATCCCTTATCATATTAAGAATAAAGCAATGCTTGCTAAGTGTGTAAACAAATTTTATGTATTTGGACCAGAAGATACTAACTATAAGTATGTAAAACCAGATGATTATGATCTGATAGGTAAGGTCATTTGGACACGTAATGTTATCACTTGTGCAGCTGGAGAAAATCGTTGCTGCCATATATGTATGGGCAGAAATGCTGGTACTATGAGAGTACTTGATTCTATTGGTGCATTCCTCGGTGAGGAAACTGGTAAGGATATGGAGCAAAACATCTTATCTACAAAACATCTTTTAATTACTAACTCCATTGGTATGAATATCTCACAGGATAGAGAGTATTTCAAGATAGTAGAATCTGAGATCTACCTTAATTTAGATGCTTTTAGCGATGACGATGATTTTGAATACTATGCTCTTAGTTTTAAAATGGATGAGATTGAAAAAATGGAAGAGATGGATGATGATTCTCTTTATAATACCTATATCAATACTGGTAAAATAGATATAGTAAATACTAGAACTGGTGAAGTTACAACAGTACAGTTTAATCTCGATGATAAGAAAAAAACAATACCTCCAATCTATATCGATGAAGATATATTCAAAATGGCGAAAGATAGAAAGTCTAAGAATATGGTATACTTCAAAGACATAGATTCAGAAAGTAGAGTATTTGTATATGACGTTATCAATAATGAAGTAGCTAAGAGAATATACGATTTTAGAGCTTTCATTTGGACTAAAAAGGCGCAGAGTGGAAACTATTCAATTTATGATTTAGGTCAAATCATTCTTGAATATTTCATTGATGCTAGAGTAAGTGCAGATATTGTAGCTGGTGAGGTATTACTAAACCGATTGATTAGATCAGAAAGAGATCCGTTCCATAGACCAGATTTTACAGCAGAAGAATTAGAGCCATTTACACTTAGTACAATTCAAAATTGCTTAAAGAATAATGGATCTATGACTACTGGTATTGCTTTTGAGAATATCAGGAGACAGATTCTTGCAGATAATTATGCTGATAGAACTGAAGAATCTTCTAATGATTATTATTTCCGAAAGTATGTGCCTACTCCAATGAAGTATATCAATTTTGGCAAATATATGAAGAATAAAGATAACTAAATAAAATAGTGCGATAGCGGTTATTAGTCACTATCGCACAAATATTTAATTTAATGAAGGGAGTAATATTAATATGAATTGGAAAATATTTCCACTTACTAAACAAGAAGCAGCAATAAACATCTGTACTGGGTATGCATATGCTTTATTGAATAAAGACAGATGGATTTCTAGTATATATGGGCAATATTCACCTGAAAGTCATAATGCCATTGATATTGAGTACTTTGTAATCAATGGATCGGCGTATTCACCATTAAAAGTATATTTTAATGAAGATGATGGCATTGCATTATGGATTGTAAAACCTGTTAATAATGCCAAAGAAGATAAAGAATATGTCATAAATAATCTTAAGAAGTATGGATTGACCATTAAAGGAGTTACAGACCAGCCTACTGACAAGAAGGATAAGTATATACAACAGCAGAGACTTTTTAGAGATATATATGATAAGACTCATAAGCCAGGTAATAATATAGGTACTGAAGGTAATACTAGTACTAAAAAAGAATAAATTAATAGGTATAGCTAGAAGTTATCTAGCTATACCTATTTTTTTTACCTAAATACTTTGATATCGACATCTGACATCATACCAAGTTTAGCAACTCTTTGAGTTACATTGTCAATAAGTCTATTATCGGTTTTAACAAATACTGGTTTACAAGATTTCTGAATCACGTCCATAATAATATCAGAATATCCTTCATTCGCAGGTATTACAATATAATCACTAGTAACGCCTTCAATGTGTGCCCATCCTTTATTATTGGCAATAGATTCTAAGATCGTATCATTATTCTCATTCAATTGCCTATACATTGATGCATATCCAGTATCCATGTTATTAGTATACCAAATGTAAGTCATATGTATTTCCTCGCTTTCTTTCTTTTTTTTTCTAAAACGTATTAAGTATTTGTAGTATGTCATATGACTTTTTCCTACCCTGAGACATTTAAATAATTTAGACTTATGAAAGGATGGTTGAGATTTGTGATAGATTACGGTGATTACTCATACTGGGATGGATTTAACTTTATAATGGAAGCCAACGAATCATCTTATTTATTTAAAGATAATATCTATCCTAATGTAGAAGCAGTTCTATCAACCCCACAGGGAAATAGAGACTTTAGGGAAATGGTACGCAAGTATATTGATAGAAACGCTGCTAAGTTAAATATGGCAGGACCTGTATATTTGGTTCCTTTTACAGATAATGACAAAAATGGATATTTCAGATTATTTAATTTAAGTAAAGCTGACGTTGTTAAAGTAATAACTGATTACACTAAATCAGTTACGGCTATGTCAGATTGGAAATTGATGCGTAATAATCCTATTTTCTTTGTGTTCTATTGTTGTATAAGGTACTATACTCTTATTAATAACGATAGTGGAGTTAATACTGCATTGGCAATATATGCTTTAGCAGCATTTCCATCTGTAATGGATAAGTATTTTAAATACGGTGCTAATCCAGCCGTTATGCAATATACTATTGATCATATGACTGAAAAGTTCATGATTAAACAGAAGCATACTCTATTAGCTACATTATGTGCCTCTATATCAAATTCATATCAATTCTTAAAAGATGATTTTTCAGATATGGAAGATATTAAGGTCACAAAATTCATTCAAAGAATTCGTAATGATCAGAATTCAATGATGAAGAAAATCAAAAATGAATTTAATAAGAATTACGATAATAAAAAAGCCATAAGAATACAATCCGATGCATTTTCTGATACTGGTGATCTAGTAGTAGATAATGATAACGATAGTACTATTATAGAAAGAATATCTAATAAAGTTACAATAGCTATTCTTACAAATGGTGTAGATTTAGCTAGAGCAGAAGCAGCTGGTAGAATAGCTGGAATATCTCTTTCTGAATGTAGACTATATTTAACTAGAGTATTTACAGAAGATAAAGTAAAAGAAATTAGCGAATTTATAGATTCTATCATGTATAAGTTTATCTATGCTGATAGACATAAAGAAAGTGAAATTAATTCAAAAGCTTTTTTAATTTGGGCTTCTGAGTTATATAGAAAGACTAATTCTGATGATGATAATATAAGACGAATTAAACAGACTCTCGATAAATGGGGTGATGAAATTGGAATACATGCTAAATTCCAAAGAGAAGCTACTCGTAATTGCTATAAGAGAGCTATATTCCTTTATATTATAATGATCATACAGAAGAACAATAACTGATTCACACATAAATATAAAGCATTATAATTGTGCTTAATATTAAATATAGAAAGGAATATTATAATGGCTGATAATAAAGTTAAAGTTTTAACGGTTGATGGCCTTGCATATTACCATACAAAGGTAAAGAAGGCCATCAAAGATTCTGAAGCTAAGTATACTAATGCTGAGCCGATTGTTACTCCTATCGGTGGTGTAAAAGTTGGTGAGACTTTTGATAACGTACCAGTTGCTGATATGCTTACCAAGATTCTCTATCCATATACTAAGCCAACTATTAATACTATGGCAGTTACTGCTACTGGTGGTGTATTTGAGAAGGGTACTTCTGTAAATATCACTGCAATGAGTGTTATCGTTGGTAAGAAGTCATCTGCATTAGCTAAGGTTGAATTCCTTAATGGATCTACAGTAGTAGATACCATTAGTACAGGACTTCCTGCAAGTGGTACCGCAACTATCAAGAGCGCTAAGACATTTGCTATAACTACTAATAGTACATTAGCTGCTAAGGTATATGATTCCGAGAAAACACCGGGTGTTAGCACTGTAAATGGACCGTCATATACTTTCGTAGATCCATATTTCTATGGTGCCGTACCAACAGCTACAGCAATGACATCTGAAGCTATTAATGCGCTCACTAAGAAGATTGAGACTAAGGGTGCTAAGAAGTATGCATTTAGTGGCGTTAATAATGCCACTATGGTATTTGCTTATCCGAAGTCTTATGGTGTGCTTAAGAGTATCATCGATCCAAATGGCTTTAATTTAACTGATACATTTACTCGTACTGAAGTTACTGTCACAGTTAAGTCTGGAGAAGTACCATACTATGTTTATAGAAATAGCGCATCTACTGTCGATAATGGCTACACAATGACATTTAACTACTAATCGGAAGGAGGGAATAAGTTATGGCATTTGCAAATAAAAAAGGTATTACAGTTACGTCTGGATTTAAGCTTCAGGCAGCGACTCCGCTTGATGCTCGTGCTAATGTTCAAACCCTTGCCGATAGAGATGAGCTTGTTACATTAAACGCAGCTTATCCGGGTCTGGTGGTTTATGTAGAAGATAGTAAAATCCTTTATGTATATAACACAGACAAGACTTGGTCTCAGGTAGCAGCAGCTGATGCTCCTAGCATTGGAACTATTTCCGATGATGATATTAACGCGACTTGTGTATAATACTTAAATAATCCTAATACTCAGGGTATCTTAAATGATACCCTGAGTATTTTTTTTTGTTGGAATTTATATTGTAGATTACAAAATCATAAGCGATAACCCATTTTTATGGGGCGTTATATATCATAAAATTGAGCCCTATAGATTATTAAATTTATAATGGCTTAAGCGATACACGAAAGGAGAAAGAATATGTCAGAACACAGACAATATGACGAGAAAAATGAACTTCTCGAGAAAGACAAAGAGATTCAAGGAATCCGAAAAGTAGGATTATCTGGATTATCTTTACCGGGTAATAATAGTGCCATGCGTGCTATTATGTTTAATGCTCACCAAAGGCAATGCTTAACACCTTTAAGACCAGAGATTGCAAATTTATCTACTGGAGTTGAGAAGGTAATAGCAAAGATATCAGCGGAAGAGTGTCTAGCAAAAGATGATGGTGTTGTAATCAATAAGATTGTAAAGTATGAAGGAATCATCGATAATCCGACTCATTATATCTTATTCTTCTATAATAAGAAAAAGGATAAGTATAGTGTTAAAGAGATATCTGAAGTTGAAAATCTTACAGAAATCTACGGATATCAGTATAACACAATAGGCGCTGATAAATTAAAAATAGGAGATAAAGTTAAGAAAGGATATCAGTTAGCAGTACCAACTTCATATGATCCATATGGTAACTGGAGATATGGTGTAAATGCACATACTTATTATTGTCTTGATCCAAATACAACTGAGGATGGATGTAAAATATCACAATCATTTGCAAATAGAATGATGTCTGTATCAGCTGATAAGATTGATATGATGATTAATGATAATGATTATCCATTAAATTTGTATGGTGATGATGAGAATTATAAACTTTTCCCAGATATCGGTGAAAATATTTCAGAAGGTATTATAATGGCTACTAGAAAGATGGTTCATAGTAGATATATGTATGATTTTAGAGAAGATACATTACAGGAACCAAGTCTTTCCGATTGTGTATATACAGAAGATGAAAGAGCTAGTATTATAGATGTCGAGATCTTTAATAATAATAAAGAATTGAAAAGAAGTAGAATCAATTCTCAGATATTTAAATATCTTGATGCACAGACAGAGTTCTATACAGCTGTATATAACCAATGTAAAGAAATCACGGATAGCGGATCTAAATATACACAAGAAATTGAATATCTTAAAGGTAGATCATATAATATGATTGAAGAAGATAAGATGTGGAGACGTGATGATAAATCTTTTAATGGTGTAGTCGTTAGAGTATATATAAAAAAGTATGATCCTGCAGAAGTTACTAGAAAGATTACTGGACGTCATGGTAATAAATCAGTAATAGCAGAAGTTGTACCAGATGAGTATATGCCATACACTATAAATGAAGATGGTTCTATCACAAGAGTAGATTTAATCGAGAATGTACCTGCTATTGCTAATAGAACTACAGGTGCCGCACTTCTCGAAATATATCATTCGTTCTTAGTAGAAAGACTAGTCATCCATATGCGTAATCCTAAAAATGGATATACAAGAACTCAGATGGAATCTGAATGGTTTGAATTATTAGAGACATTAAACCCAGAATTTGGTATCAATCAACGAAATGATTATAATGCGTTAGATGCTGACGCCAAAGATAAATTCTGGAATGGTGTTTTGTATGGTGATGTACATCCTGTACAATGCTTACCATATGAGGAATCTGGAGATCCTTATAAGGATGATAAGATTTATGACAGCTACCTATTCTCAAGACTTTATAGAGCTGGTAAAGATAAAGTATGGGCACAGCCTTGTGATCTTTATGTAAAGGATAAGGATACAGGTCTTCCTAGAAAGGTTATGAAGCCTGTATGTCTTGGTACAATGTATATCATGAAACTTAAGCAAGATGGAAAGAAGCAGCTTTCTGTAAGATCTACAGGTGCAGTAAATTCTAAGAATTTACCTGAGAAATCTCATAAGAATAAGATTCATCAAGAAAGACATTCATCTACTGCCGTACGTTTCGGTGAATCAGAAGCATTGAATTTCACATGTGGAATGTCAACTGATGATATTGCATATTTCCAAGCTTTATACAGAACTTCACCAGAAGCTAGAAAAGATATGCTAGAAGGTATCTTAAAGGGTGATAAATATGCTACGGTGCCAAAAGAATATGAGAATTTAGTTGCTGTATATAATAGCGTAATTTTCAAATCTCTTGGTATTGAAATGGTAGAATATGATAAAGATAATGAGATTACTGAGATTGAAGATACTATTTGTGAATCTGCTTATGATAAGCGTAGTGATAGCTTTGTACTAGAAACTCCGGCTGAGACTATGTATAGAGAACGTAGAAGAGAAGCTGAAGACTATATAGGTAAATGGCATCCAGGAATTGATACACTAGAATTTGAAGAACTGGTAGATGCTTATATGGAAGATCACAATAGGTTTATTACAGAACCAAATGTTGATAAAACCAAAGTAGTTCAACTTATGGATATTGAAGAATCTTATGACCCATCTGAGAGATTTGTATTTCCAGATATCTGGAATGATCCTAGTGAGGATGACGAATAATTAATTATGAGATGTAGGTAACTTGTTAGCATAAGTTACCTACATTTTCACTGTCTTTGGACAGGTACATAATTCACTTATAATTGGAGGAAACTAAAATGAATATTGATAAACTTTTGAATACATCTATGAATTTTTTACACAATTACATTGCTATTGAGAATGAGAAATATTTTATTTTGATAGATGAGGGTATTAAAAATGGAATGCTAAGAGTATACGAACTTAGTGCGCAGGATGATATTGTCTTTGATAGAGGATCTGACTCTATCGCATATGTTAGAATACAGCCTGGATATGAATTTACATTTAGATCTGGTGATGAGATTCCTAAAAGCTATATAACGGGAATGACACGTTCTGTGCATGTACTAAAAGAATCATTTAGAAATTTGCCAAAAGGAATTAGAAATAGAATTGATTTCAATGAATATCTTTACGTAAATGAAATTAATAAAAATTGGGATAATATAGCAGTGGCTATAAGTTATCTTCAAGGATGTGATACTGATACTGCACATAATATATTTGACGCTGTTAATAAAATTCTTAGAGAAGCGGATACAGAGACATGTAAAAGATTATCAAGAAGAGTACTTCTCATGGATTCATATATTACAATGATCATATGCGATAGTAATCTTTTTAGAAAATTCTTATTTAAGCATATTAGTGAATTCATTTATTTAAAGAGACATTGTGAAAATTTCCCTTTGTCTATATGGGATATTTTAGTAGCTAATTTTGCTCATTGACAAAATTATAGAGAGTACATGATTGTACTCTCTATTTATCCCCTTAAAAGCACATCCCTTTAATATAATTTATGAAAGGATGGTGTTTTTTATGGAAATACCTGCAAGAATTTTAGAAGCTGCAAAAAAACCATGTCCTGTTTGCAGACATAGACACAAAGAATATACTGAGATAATCGACACCAAGATTGTCAGATGTGAGCCAGCTGGATATATGGTGAATTGCCTTTACTGCCAACATGTTGATTTCTATTGTGATGCTGCTATAACTAAAAGATTTAATATGGATAATCATGATGGATTAAAACTTGGTAGAACTATAAAGATTGATCCACATTTTCCTGAGCGTTATCATTATATGACAGATAAACAGATGATGCATATGCCACCTAGACAAAAGGGAATGATTCCGTATGAAAATATAAACCCTACCGAACTAGCGTTTAAAGTGACAATCGATGAAAGCACAGAACATCGGTATCATTAAATAAAAATAAAATATCAGGAGGCTTAATATGGCAAAATTATTTGATGATGACAATGACTATGACCCAAGTGCGGTAGAGGATGAAATGTTTCTTTCGGATGTCCCACAAGGACTTATGCTAGATGCAATCGAAGCGCAATTTAATCATCCTTTTGAGAGGGGAGAGCAGATAGATTATTTGCAAACTTATATTAGAAATTATAACTGCTCACAGAATAATATTGAAACTGATGATGATGAGATAGAATTAGATCGAGTATGTAATAGATTTATTTCTACTATCAAGGATTTTTTTATGGTATACCTTGGAATAGGGTTTCCAAATCTTGATGATGAGAATACAGATGAACAATTGGAAACCCTACATCTAGTATACCGCTATTTTATAACTAATGCAAAACGAAATATAAATACTTTGGTATTTAGCAAAATATCAGAAAGTATTAATAGTCTAGCTGATGAGTATGGTAGGAGAGATGATATTCTAACCAATAGCTTACCAGATACTATACCAACTAATGTACAATCTGTAATAGGTAATTTGGATATAATCGTGGATTCATATCTAAATGAATCAGCATACGACGGAATTGATCAATTTGTAGATTTGAGTCATTGTACTGGTAATGACCTAGAATCTACAACAGTTTTAAATATGATCGATGATGATAGATTGACAGGTAATTTTATTCAAAATTACTTGGATAAAATAGATAGCCCAGCTAGGACAAATATTATTTCAAAAATGCGTAAACGTCTTTTAAAGGCTTATGAGACATCAAAAGATGATGTTGACGAAGACTAATAAAATATAAGGAGAGGATAAAATGTATAATAATTATAATAGCAATAGACCTACAGATGGTCTAAGTGTGAACACACAATTTATGATGGATTATTGTGATACAGCAAAGATCACAGTATCAGGATGGAATGATAAAGTTTCTATTAGACTAAATAGATCATCTGGAAAGAATGCTGATGGTTTAACAATGTACAATGAGCAAGACTATTTTAATACTGCAATGACAAAAGATGTTATTGAAGCGCTCATTGATGGTATTGATAATACTATCATTCCAGCTATTAAAGAAATGAGAAACGCATCTATTGCGGTACAGACATCTTCTAATGAGAATGGAAGTAATGTAATAGAAATTTTAGTAGCGTCAAATGACAAGAACGGTTTTTCTGTTTTCTTGAATGCTCATAAGTATGGACAAGCAGGTCCTATTGATACATTCACTCATGAGTTTAGACAGAAGAATTATTTAAGAGATTTCAATCCAATGACTAATCAAGGTGATATAGTTGTTGTGCAAGCTAAATTTATGCAGTTTGTAGCAGTATTAAGAACAGCTCTTATACCAGTGGCAGTAACAGCACATGGTGAAAAGTTTAGAGCAAAGATTGCAGAAGCTTATAATAGCAATAGAGGTGGAAATAATAATTATTCTGGAGGAAATAGAAATTATCAGAATAGCACATCATCTCAAGGATCTAGCGAGTATGTACCACAGTATGATCCGTCATCACTTAGCGAAGGATTACCATTTTCTGACTAAATAAAATACTTGAGACTATATCCATTAATTTGGATATAGTCTCATTTTTAATGGAGGATTTAAAAATGGACCAGAAATTTGATTATGATAAATTTAAAGAGAATATAAATAAATTCTTCTCTAATATGAGATTTATAGAAAATGGTGATATCTTTACAAATGCAAATGCTATTGTAATTGAATTTTTAGATGTTTGCATGTGCCCAGGTTTTTCTATTATGAATGATCTTAGAAGAATTGGTACGGAAGGATCGGTATATAGTAAATATAAAGACTATTCAAATATTTCACTCCTTGAGTGGTATATTAATCGAAAGCATAATAATTTTTTATATGAGTTATATAACATAGACTCGAATGATCCAAAGAAATCTACAATTGATACAATGTATAGGGAATGTATGCGTATTCCTACGTACTATTTAGAAAAATCATTTAGACTTAATTTTATGACTATTCTCGATTATCTTAAAGATACTAAAACCCTTGTATCGAAATTGTATATATACAGTGATTTTGAAATACCACCTATTAAAACATTCCTAGACCATTATC
>ERZ779649.525-NODE-525-length-27929-cov-28.614695_pt1 | contig 27929 bp, 19 predicted proteins | sample MGYA00511882_ERZ779649 | MGnify/ENA primary metagenome ERZ779649 (study PRJEB29588, sample SAMEA2157793) | human gut metagenome | biome: human gut; feature: human-associated habitat; material: faeces | place: Denmark | collected 2008/2010 ... | reverse complement strand
ACGCGCCGCAGGAACACTTTTTCGAGAGGGCATTGTACTACACTTCCTTCCCGATCATGAAACAGGGCAAGAAGGCGCAGCGGGATGAGGAGACCGGCATCAAGAAGGAGTGGAACTACGAACTGGACGGAGTGTATTTTCTCGGCGTCCTGAACTTCAGGTACGAGGATGACGACCTTATCGAGCACAGGTATCTGCTGCGTGAGGCGACCACCGGCAAGATTATGACGGACAAACTGAAGTTCGTCTTTATCGAGGTCGAGAAGTTCAGCAAGGGCGTGGATGAATTGACTACTGATTTCGACAAGTGGCTCTACATCCTGAAGAACCTGTCGAAGCTCCTGGAAAGACCGGCAGCACTGAGGGACAGGATCTTCAGCCGCCTCTTCGACGTAGCCGAGTACGCCAGCCTTGACAACATTGACAAACAAAATTACGTAAAGGCCATGACAACAGCACGTGACACCCACAATCAGATCGAATACGCCAAGGAGACCGGCCTTGAAGAAGGGCTCGCGAAAGGACTCGCAAAAGGACTCGCAAAAGGGCGTGTAATAGGTCGCGCGGAGGGACTTGAGGAAGGACTCTCAAAAGGACGTGAAGAACGTAATCTGGAGGTAGCGATTAACCTGCTTCAGTTGGGAACGCCATGCGAAATCGTGGCGAAGGCGACTGGCTTGTCCGTGGAGGAGGTAACCAAGCTTAAAGAGAGCCTCTGAGTACGCCAGCCGGTGGCCACACGACCAGAATATACCAGAATAAAGAAGACAAAAGATGGCAGAGAACGATTGGAAACAGCGATTGGGCGTGGTTTATTCCACGAATCCTGATTTTAAATATGAGCAGGAAAGCGTAACGGAGGACGAGACATTGGCTCCGAAGAAGCAGAAACTGACGGTAAGCATTGACAGAAGATGCAGGGCCGGCAAGCAGGTGACATTGGTAAGCGGCTTTGTAGGCAGCGAGTCCGACCTCAAGGAACTAGGAAAAACGCTGAAAGTCAAGTGCGGAGTGGGCGGCACGGCTAAAGACGGGGAAATCACGATTCAGGGGGATCTCCGGGACAAGGTCACTGCGCTGCTTTGCGCCATGGGATATCGCGCCAAGCGCGGAAACTAACTGAGGCGGGAAGCACGACTCCGAAGACGAACTCTGTTTTCAGCCAAGCGCGGAAACTGACAGGGTCAGACGCAGAGCACCAACAATGAGAGGAACAAGAGAAGAAGCACTATGAGGGAAAGTGGGAGTATGACACACGAAAAAATCCTTACGAATCCGCGAAAGCTGAACCGCTCCCAGCAAGCTAAATGACAAATGCCGACTATATCATCAGAAATAACATCTGTGGACACATTGCAGATCAGACCTGTCTCTGAAGCATTCGCTCAGGGACAGCTGTTCATGCACACGACTACAGAGCAGAGCATCCCGACGACAGACCTTTGGGGCACCTCACCGCTGAACTGGGCACTCATGGCCCTCTGCATTGTCCTACTGTTAATCAGCATGAGGCGATTCATTTCAGTACTGCCGTACATATGGGACACACTTTTCAGATGGAGAGAAATAGTGTCAATCGAAGGGAACATGCGACTGAGCAGGGAACGGAACTCTGTGGCATTGGCATCAATATTCATCTGCAGCCTCTGCATCTCCAGACTCGGACTGTTCCACAACAAGTTCCTTTCGGCACTGTCCCCCGGATTCCAGACATTGGCCATCATCGGAATCCTGTGCACATACCTGCTTGCGAGATGGATAGCGGGAGCCGTAACCCCTACCGGCAAAATCAGATCCGATACAGCCAAGATTTCCGGACATGGCGGGGCGAACTTCTTCATCCTGGAAACATTCTTCCTCACCATCGGCATCACAATCCTCGCAATATCAAGCAGTTGCCTTCCTTACATAAAAACGACGGCCTATATCTTCACAGGCCTGCTTTTTACTGTCAATCTCATACGCAGATATCAGATTATCACTCAAGATTGCGGATTTTTCACAGCAATTTCGTACCTTTGCAGCGTCGAAATTTTACCGGCAGTGCTGCTGGTGATTTCGCTGGTATATTTGTAGGATAGGATTGGTATGGCAACAAAGAAGATTTTGATCTCGCAGGAGACGCCTATGAATGTCGCTCCTTACGAGACTCTCAAAGAAAAATTCGGTGTTCAGATAGATTTTATGCCGTTTTTTCTGATTGAACCGCTCACATCACGAGAATTCAGAGGTCAGCGACTTAACATTTTGGATTACACTGCGATTGTTTTTTCCGCTCGACATACTATCGACGCATTCTTCAAGCTTTGCGAAGAACTCAGAGTGAAAGTACCGGAGACAATGAAGTACTTCTGCACCACCGAAGCAGTCGCAATGTACCTTCAGAAACACATTGTATTCCGCAAGCGCAAGATTTTCTACGGAAACGGCACCCCGGCATCAGTCATTGAGCAGATCGGTACGAAACACAAGGATGAAAAATTCCTCATAACCACCTCAGACACAAGCAGCAACGATGCGCTGCGCGGACTGTTCGAGGAGCACAAGCTGGACTACAACACAGCAGTTTTCGTCAAATCAGTGCCGCAGGACCTGAAAGGTGTGGACCTGAAGTCCTATGATATGATAGTGGTTTACAATCCGGCAGACTTGAAATCACTGTTCGAGAACTACCCGGACTACAAGCCGGAAAACACCAAATTCGTAACCTTCGGCAAACTGATTGTCAAGGCCATGGAAGAGGCCGGACTGCCGATTGAGATAAAGGCGCCAACGTCTGAAGCACCGTCTGTGGCACGCGCACTGGAGCTTTATCTCGAGAAGAATCACTGAATTTATGGACAATGACTTCCGGAAAACATTGAAAAAGAAGGAGAGGCTGTCAGTCGGAACAGACCTTTCCAGACTTTTCGCGTCCGGACGTTATGGCTTTACTGATGGATTCAGATACTGCTACCGCATAGGCAACGAATTGCCTTTCAACAGGATAGTCGTATCTGTCCCTAAAAAATGCTTCCGCCGCGCCGTCAAGCGCAACCTCCTGAAACGCCGCATCCGCGAAGCCTACAGGCTGAACAAGAATCTTCTTCCTGTCAATGCAGAGAAAGGCGGCACAGACATACTTTTCATCTACAGTTCCAAGGACATTCTCGACTTCAACACTATAGTCCTCTCCGTCAGAAACATTCTTGAGGGTCTCGCGGCAAAAGTTACTGCGATGGATGCTACTCCGAAATATTCTCCAGAAGAAACCATAAAAGAGACACCGGATGCGGCGCAGAAGGATGCACCGGAGGCAGTACAGAAAGATATACCGGAAGAAATGCAGAAAGAGACGGCGCTGCAACTGAAAGAAGTTCCTGAAACAACTCGGAAAGAGACTCAGCAAGAGAAACCGGAAGAAACACCTGAGAGCGATGAACAGCATTGACACGAAACCGAAGAACAGATTTGTCGAGACACTGAAGAAGGTTTCGATCTTCCCGTTCATTGTCCTCATCAAATTTTACCGGACCTGCATATCGCCATATACACCGCCGGCTTGCAGGTTCACGCCTACGTGTTCAGAATATGCACTTCAGGCTTTCCGCAAATGGGGACCGTTCAAGGGACTCTACCTCACTGTGCGGCGCATACTCAGATGCCATCCGTGGGGCGGCTCAGGATACGACCCGGTTCCGTAATCAGCCACATCGGACAGCCTGGGCCCGAAATCCAGACACTCCCGACTCCGTAATCAGCCACATCGAACGGTCGGGTCCCAGAATCCAGACACAGCTGGTTCCGTAATCGGAAAATATGTGTATCTTTGCGAAATACACATATAAAAACGATGCGCATCTTTAGAAAAACCATCATCGCGGCAGCACTTCTTGCGACAAGCGCTACAGGAATGACCGCACAGAACACAAGAAAAGAAGCAGACGGACTTCTCACGGAAAAGAATTCACAGACCATCTACAACAAGGAACTCAAGGCTGACGTCGTCGTGGCCGGAGGCGGAATCGCAGGCGTTTGCGCTGCAGTTTCCGCAGCAAGACACGGCAGCACGGTCATCCTGGTTCAGGACCGCCCGGTACTTGGAGGCAATGCATCCAGCGAAATCCGCATGGGCATTGTCGGAGCAAAAGGCGACCAGAACGCCGAAGCAGGACTCCTGGAAGAAATCCAGCTGAGGAACTTCCGACACAATCCGCTTATGAGATACACCCTCTGGGACGACGCCTTCTATTCTACAGTAATCTGCGAGAAAAACATCACGCTTCTCCTTAACACATCAGTGGAAGACGTGGTCATGGACGGAGACAGAATCGCTGCAGTAAAAGCGTGGAACACAAATGCTTACACCAAATATCTCATAAAAGGCACCGTATTCCTCGACTGCACCGGCGACGGCATCCTCAGACTCTCAGGCGCTAAATACCGCCACGGAAGAGAGTTTGCAGATGAGTTCAATGAGTTATTTGTAGGAGAAAACGGAGGCGATTCCAAGACAATGGGCAATTCCATCCTGCTCCAGCTCAGAAAGACAGATGAGGACCATCCGTTCACAGCTCCTGACTGGGCATACCATTTTACCGATGACGACTTCAACTATGACAAGCCGAAATCCACGATTCCCGGCGTCAAGTTCAACTACAAGAAGCCTTTCCCTAAGGACAACAACTACTGGTGGATAGAATACGGCGGCACGATCAACACCATCAAGGACGCCAACGACATCCAGTTCGAACTCAAACGCATTGCCTACGGTGTATGGGAATATATGAAGAACCATCCTGACGGCAGATGCAAGAACTACGACCTCGACTGGATAGGCTCACTTCCGGGCAAACGTGAATCCACACGTTATGTAGGCCCGCACATCCTTACCCAGAACGACGTCATGTCAGGAGGACACTTCGAAGACGTCATCGCCTACGGCGGCTGGACACTGGACAACCACAACCCTGAGGCATTCCACAGCAAGGGCAAAATGTCCGTCGAATATACGACTCCTACACGCTTCGGAATACCTTTCGACTGCCTGTATTCTGTCAATGTTCCAAACCTCATGTTTGCCGGAAGGGACATCTCCGCCACACACATGGGACTGTCCTCGACACGAGTGATGGCCACTTGCGCATTGCTCGGACAGGCTGCAGGAACAGGAGCCGCGCTGGCAATAAAATACGACACAACACCGGCTGGCGTGCGCAAAGACCACATTGCCGAACTTCAGGACATGCTGGAAGATGACGACAGTATGCTCCCTTACAGATGGAGAAAGCCATCAGCATTGACAATGAGTTCCACCACCTCCGAGGAGAACATGATTCTCCGCAACGGCATTGACCGCCAATGGGATGGTGCCGACAATGGCGTCTGGGTAGCTCCTGGCGAAGAAAGCATCGTCTATACATGGAAGAAGCCTGTCACTCTGACAGGTGCCAGGATCATCTTCGATTCCGAGTTCAAATACAGAAGCAAGAGAATGAGAAAATTCGAGGCGACTACCGAGAGGGTGGAAATGCCGAAGATGATGGCCAAGGATTTCAGGGTCGAGGCTCAGGTCAAAGGTCAATGGAAGACCGTCTATGAGGGTAAGGGCAATTATCTCAGGCTCCGCAAAGTCGAATTCGCAGCACCTGTAAAGGCCAATGCATTGAGACTCGTGGTGGATTCCACCTGGGGCGCAGAAAAAGCTCACGTTTTCGCATTTGACGCATTGTAGAACGCCAAGCGGATACAAACAATAAGGGGAGGCCTGATCGGTCTCCCCTAATTATTATATCGTATCGCTCAGCGATTACAGATTAGCATTGTCCTTCTTCCAGTCAGCGACTGCAGGAACGATTCCGAGGGCAACGATCTCGTCACGCATCTTGCAAAGGTGTGCATAAGAAGCGTCGAGAGCAGCAAGCTCTTCAGCAGTTCCCTGAGGCATCACGTAGTGGCAGCCTGTAGCATCGATAGTTGTAGGCATGGCCATCATCACGTTCTTGTACTTCTCATTGTTCACATAAGTACCTGCAGGCAGTGTGAACGGAGCGCCGCCCATAGCAGCCTCGATCATCTTCACTGCATTGTAAGCAGGGCTCTGGAATGAAGAACGGCCACGGAGTTTGATGATAGCTGAACCACCCTGGATGGTGTTCTGCTTGATCTCCGCCATTCTTTCAGCTGAAAGACCCATCTCTGAGAGAGGTTTGCCCTCAACCTTAACCTGTGAAGCAAATACTGCCATCTGCTCACCGTGTCCGCCATAAGTGTGCGCGCCGGTAACTGAACTCTGAGGAACACCGAACTCTTTTGCGAGATTGCTCTGGAGACGTGTAGAGTCGAGAGCTGCGAGAGAGGTGAGCTGCTCAGGTTTCAGACCTGAATGGATCAATGCTGTAAGAGCGGTAACGTCAGCAGGGTTGAAGATAACGACAACGTGCTTTACGTCAGGGCAATACTTCTTGATGTAGTCACCGAACTGAGCTGCGATCTGGCAGTTACCTTTGAGAAGATCCTCACGGGTCATACCCTCTTTACGAGGAGCTCCACCTGAAGAGATGATGTATTTTGCGTCCTTGAATGCAACCTCAGGATCTACTGTCCAAGTGATGTTTGCACCTTCGAAACCGCAGTGGTACATTTCTTCAGCAACACCGTGAACACCCGGCTCAAAAATATCATAGAGGCAGATGTTAGGGGTAAGACCAAGCATAAGCGCTGTCTGAGCCATGTTGGAACCGATCATTCCGCCGGCACCTACAATGGTCAACTTCTCATTAGTCAAATACTTCATAGTAAATGTTATATTATTTAGTTATACTTTATTTACATTTCCACCGCAAAGATAACAATTTCAATCAATAGATTGCCTACTTCGCTACTGTTTTTAACTCAATTCGCCTGCAAATTTTCAGCCAGAATTCCTGATTCCGACAAATTTTATGCAAAATCAGAAAAATGCATTATCTTTGCACCGATAACAAAAACGCTTAAGGTTTTATATGGAACCTCCCAGTTCTGTAAACGATAATCAAAAAATGACAGCAGGATCGCCAGTTGACGACCCCCTGTCGTGCTTCTCTACGACAGAATCATACATTGTAGTAAACAGTCTCCCGTCCGCAGATGACGACGGAGACCATTATGTCGTGTGCGGTTATTCACCGTGCACGGGCATTTCGTATTTCGGAACTACAAGAACATCCATCAAATCCTGAAGCAGAAAAAATTATGGGACTATATCTTAAAAAAGTACTTGAAAACAAAGCGGAAATCGCAGTATGGCAGATAACCGAAAGTGAAGAAGAACTCAAGGCATTGAGTTCCACTCCATCCGATGAAATGGAAGAGATTTCCTGGATCAAAAGCGAATCACTCCGTAAACAGAGACTCGCAGTAAGAGCTCTCCTGAACGAACTGTTCGACGAAAAGGTCTATCTGAGCCATCACGATAACGGAAAACCGTTCCTCGAGAACAGAGTCACCAACATAAGCATCACACATACAGACAAATATGTTGCTGTCATCCTGCACGAAAGCGAGGATGTCGGCATTGACATAGAGTCATTGGACCGCGACTTCTCCGCAGTGGAGCTGAAGGCATTGTCCGAAGACGAAATCGACGACCTCGACGACGACAAGAGGAATGAGCAGCTCGCCATCTACTGGTGCGCAAAGGAGGCGATTTTCAAGAGGCTGTCCATATACAATGTTGATTTCGCGGAGCAGATCGAGATCGAGCGCTTCCGTCCGAAGGGCGAAGGCGAACTCGAGGCCACATTTATCCACAAAGACGGATACGAGGATGAGTTCGAACTGGAATACACCACATTCGACCGCCACGTGCTCGTATGGGTCGTAGGCTGATTACCAAAACCATAACGATATTTATTCACTGTCCGGTGTTGAAAACTTTCCTTTCAGCACCGGATATCGCTTTGTTAAATCTCCTATCTTTGTAAGAACTGCCTTGCACTCTGGCCTATGAAGCCTGCAAGACAGTGCAAACCGACAAATAACACAAACCTCTAATATTAATATTATGGTCAAGTATGTAATCAAACGGGACGGACGTCTCGTTGACTTCAACAACCAGAAAATCGTTGCGGCCATTCTCAAGGCCATGAATGTGACCGAAAACGGCGAAGACATTGTCCTTGCCGCAAAGATTGCTGATGCCATCTCCAAGAAGGACACCGAAAAGATGGGTGTCGAGGAAATTCAGGACTGCGTAGAATTCGAGCTGATGAAAAGCCCGCGCAAGGAGGTCGCGAAGAAATACATTGCATACAGGAACCAGCGAAATCTCGCGCGCAAGGCCAAGACCTGCGAGATTTTCAAGGAAATCATTGACGCTCAGGCCAATGACATTACTCGTGAGAATGCCAACATGAATGCTGACACGCCTGCGGGAATGATGATGAAATTCGCGTCCGAGGCCACGAAGACCTATGTGGACGAGTGTCTGCTTTCTGAGGATGTAAAAGAGGCTGTCTATAAAGGATATATCCATATTCACGACAAGGATTATTACCCGACCAAGAGTCTGACCTGTCTCCAGCACCCGCTCGACAAGGTCCTGGACGAGGGCTTCCACGCGGGTCACGGCGAGTCACGGCCGGCCAAGAGAATCGAGACCGCAGCAGTGCTTGCATGTATTTCAATGGAGACTGTCCAGAATGAAATGCATGGCGGCCAGGCGATTCCGGCATTCGACTTCTATCTGGCTCCTTACGTAAGGAAGACCTACAAGGAGGAAATCGACAAGCTCGCCGCGTTCGAAGGCATTGACCTCGACCATCTGAAGGATGCTCCGATCGACGACTACATCAAGCGTGATCTGGTAGGAATAAAGGGCGACGAGAGGCTGAAACAGCATGCCATCAATATGACTGTCAGCCGCGTACACCAGGCTATGGAGGCATTCGTGCACAACATGAACACCATCCATTCCCGTGGAGGTAACCAGGTGGTATTCAGTTCGATAAACTATGGAACTGATGTTTCCGCCGAAGGACGTTGCATCATCAGAGAGATTCTGAACACCACTTACGAGGGTGTGGGAAACGGAAGCACCGCCATCTTCCCTATCCAGATATGGAAAAAGAAAAGGGGCGTCAGCTATCTTCCGGAAGACCCTAACTATGACCTCTACAAGTTCGCCTGCAAGGTTTCCGCGAGACGTTTCTTCCCTAATTTCCTGAACCTTGACGCCACGTTCAACCAGGATCCCGACTGGAAAGCGGATGACCCGTACAGGTTCCATCATGAGGTGGCCACTATGGGCTGCAGGACCAGGGTCTTCGAAAACAGGTTCGGCCCCAAGACGTCTATCGGTCGAGGCAATCTGAGTTTCACGACTGTCAATATTGTCCGTCTGGCTATCGAGTGTATGGGTATCAGCGACAAGGACGAGAGGATCAAGGAGTTTTTCAACAAGCTGGACAAAGTGCTGGATATCACTGCTCAGCAGTTGTGCGAGAGATTTGATTTCCAGAAGACAGCGCTGAAGAAGCAGTTCCCGCTGCTGATGGGCAAATTGTGGATCGGAAGCGAAAACCTGTCGCCGGACGACACTGTGGAATCAGTGATAAACCAGGGAACTCTCGGCATCGGCTTCATCGGATTGGCAGAGTGTCTTATCGCGCTTGTCGGCAAGCACCACGGAGAGTCTGACGAGGCGCAGAATCTCGGACTCAGGATTGTCACATATTTCAGGGACAAGGCCAATAGCTATTCCGAGAAGTTCCAGCATAATTTCAGTGTGCTCGGAACGCCTGCTGAAGGTCTGTCCGGAAGGTTCACGAAGATGGACAAGAAGAAGTTCGGTATCATAAAGGGAGTTACGGACAAGGACTATTATACGAATTCAAGTCACGTTCCGGTTTATTTCCATTGCACTCCGAAGCATAAAGCGGAGATCGAAGGGCCTTATCATGAGCTTGAGAGGGGCGGACATATATTCTATGTGGAGATTGACGGGGATGCGACGCACAATCCTGAGGCCATCATGAATATCGTGGACCTTATGGACAAGTACAATATCGGTTACGGCAGCGTAAACCATAACCGCAACAGGTGTCTTGACTGCGGATATGAGGATGCGAGTGAGAACTTGACGGAATGTCCTCATTGTCACGGACATAACATCGACACGCTCCAGAGGATTACGGGCTACCTGGTAGGTACGACGAACCGCTGGAACAGTGCGAAGCTCGCGGAGCTGAAAGACCGCGTGGTACATAAATAACGCGGTCAGCGTTATTTATGTTTTGCAGGAATATGGAGGAACTGTATATAATGGAGGTGATGGAGCAGACCATGGCTGACGGCCCGGGCCTGCGCACCTCCATTTATTGTGCCGGATGCAGACATCATTGTCCCGGCTGCCATAACCCGCAGTCATGGAAATTCGAGAACGGGCACAAGATGAGCGTCGATGACCTGATGAAGGTGATAACCGACGACGAATTCAGCAATGTTTCGTTCAGCGGAGGCGACCCGTTCTATCAGGTGGAGGGATTCACTGCATTGGCCAGGAGAATCAAGGCCGAAACCAATAAGACCATCTGGTGCTGGACCGGATTCACCATAGAAGAAATCCGTGCGGACGAGCGGCTTTCCATGCTCCTTCCATACATTGACGTTCTCGTTGACGGCCCGTTCATCGAGGCATTGAAAGACCCTCAACTCCATTTCCGCGGCAGCTCAAACCAGCGGATCATCCATCTCACGCCGGAAGAAGACGATGAGATTCCCGGCACAGTAAAAATCATCCCGTTCAAGTAAACGGAGCAGCAAATCACGGCAAATATTGGCGATTTTCGCCCTGTAAACGCAAAATATACGTAAAATTACGTATATGTTTTTCTGCGTTGTTCGGCTATATTTGCAGCGATGCCATTGTGCAACAACACTAAAATTTCATTTAAAGTAGAACTCTAATACGTACTTATACTATGAACGTCCACAGAATCAGCAGAACACTCATACGCTTGGGCGCAGCCATCACCGCTGCAGCATTACTGATACCGGGATGCCGCAAAAACGAAAAGAATGACCTCACAGTAACCGAGATCATAATCGTTAATCCGGACAGCAGATATCTGGACATGACGCAGGGCGACGGCGCCTTGATCCTGTACGATGTAGTACCTTCAGAAGCACTCACCACGGCTGTACTCGAATGGAGCAGTGACAATGAGAGCGTGGCGACCGTGATGAACGGATATGTCTCGGCCTATGCGCCGGGCAATGCCACCATCACTGCCAAATGCGGAAACGCTGAAACGACTGTCACTGTCTCGGTGAAGCCTGTTCCGGTAACATCTTTTACCGTGCCGGAAACATTGTTCCTGTACACAGGATATGAAACCGTATTGGAAATGACCATTGAGCCGGAAAAGGCCAATGCTGCGTCTCTCGACTGGGAATACGATTCGGAATATCTGTCGATGTCTTTCGATGAAGGGAAGGCTGTCTTTACCGGTCTGAAAAAAGGGAATACGACTATAACCGTCAAATCTGAGAAAGCCGGCACCAAAACTGTCCAGGTCGCCATCAGGGATATAGAGTCCCGCCTGGTTGTCGGTTATAATAAGCGCACCGCCGGTAGTTATAAGACCATCATACTGAAGGATGGAGATGAAGTCATCTGGGACCAAATCTATCCTTCCTCAGATTCTTACGATCCTACTTACTATCCGGATATTACTGTCGTCGTAGGACCGGACATCAGCATATCCAACGATGTTACCATTTCCTGCTCAAATGAGTCCATCTGCAAGGAGTTCCGGCCTCTGCCTAAAGGGACCACTGACAAGCGTGCGGCTTATACAATGTACAACGGCGACGGCTTCGGCACTGCGGACGTAACTGTCACTGCATACGACAAAAAGTTTGAGACAGAGCGGAAATTACAGTTCAAATTGACAAGAGAGGCTAAAGGATTCTCTGGCGAACTGATTGTGCGCGGACCGAAATCTACTACTATAAGAAACGGCGACACCTACAGAATGGATAAGAACACCAGCGCGTATTTCTACGTAGATGACGGATATCAGGTCAAGTGGAATGTCGAGAGTGGAAATGCCCTCACGTTGAAGCATTCTGGAGATGTGTATTGGTCACAATATGCAAAAGCGACGACCGCAGACAAGACCGGCCCGGTTACCATAAAAGTGACGGACCAGACAGGCAAAACAATGTCATTTACAGTCAATGTGACGGAGCAGGTCTTCCCTGACGACATCTATGTGATGTATGAAGACGGCACGCGGCTCAAAGATGGTGATGAACTTCTTATCGGTCATGACTATAATTTAAAGCTCTCGAATTCCGATTATAGAGGCAAATGGACAGTTGAAGATGCAAAGTACTCTGGTGTATGGGATCAGGACAACCCAGAGTACTATAGTTCTATATCTTATCGCCCTACAGCGTACAGCTATTCGGGGTCTTCCAAACTTACAGTTAAAGACAAATCCGGCACAGTGACAAAAGAGTATAAATTGAGCCAGAAATACTCTTTGGCAGACTGTAGGTTCTCAATATCTGATAAGGGGCCTCAGAGCATGACGGATGGCGTATCTACGACAAATTATATCCCGTGGACAGGAACATCCACCAATAATGAGATAAGCCTCTATCTGTATTACTCCGATGGTAATATAAATATTAATCCTTGGCAGCTTTCCGGTGCAGACCAGAACATGAATTCCGGTCGGCTGAAAATAGATATTGAGTATCTGAGCAATGGTTCAGCCCTCAGACAGAATAATAGGGTGGTGTTTCAGCAGTATTATTATCACTACAAATTGACTTGGAAAACAGCTGCCGGGGCATTCAATATCAGATTCACTGATGGCAATATCGTCAGAAAAGTTCCGTTCTACAGCACGATTGATGTGAAAAATCTAGGGAATTATGCCTTTTTCGAATACTTCAGCGGCAGTAGTGCCGGCAGGCTTATGAAAAATGGAGAGCCGTCGATTCTTTGTGCGTACACAAATAAAGATAACTACAATATCATGTTCGCTCACACATCTAATCTGACGAAGGATGCCGACGGAGATTGGGTTTTCAATACTGGTCTGCGTGACTTAGCTTACTCGACAGAGACAATGGGCGATGTTGTGGCTATCGAATCCAGATGTTACCAGCCAAGGTCGTCAATATATGATTATTTGATTTTTCATGGAATAACTGGTAAAGAGGTCGCGAATAGCATTGCGTATAAATGTTTTTCGTATAAAAGCACAGAAAAGCCTTTCTATCTTTATTTCAAATTTAAAGGAGCTACTGATTCTTATGGCAACACGTGGCCGCACGATAAATATAATTTACAACGTCGTAGCCTCTGGTACCTTTAGGTTGAGGTTTCCCGCCCACGCTGGTGCACAAAGATAAACAGAGCAGAGCCGAGCTGTCCAGTCCCGAAAAAAGTTTACCAATGTTGGACACCTTGTGCAACGCGTAAATCGCTAATTATCACTACTTTAGGCATTTTCAGAGTTGGTAATTTCGCAACTCTGAAAATGGCTAAACAATTATCACTCAGTAACTTACAGGTTGCGCTTCATGAGGAAGACGAAGTCTTCTTCTCTCGGCGTTCACTATATACCAACATACAAATATCCTTGCAAGTCATAACAAGTCGTATTTTTGAAAGAGTCGGATTACATCCGCTTTGAAGCGATCTTTATCGAAGCCGGCTGCTTTCTTTGAGAGATTGTCAAGATTAGCGAGTGACTCTGCCACTTTCCTTGCAATAGTACGCTTAGCCTCCTCATCAGTGGATTCTATAAAAGCATCATACTCTTCAAAATCAATCTTGAAACCGCATGTATAAACCCCATAGTAGTCCGTGAATGAGTTGTCTAAATTACGCACTCGTAGATGCTCAACAAATCTATGTCTTGGCACTGAAGCGAATTGTTCCAAGCCACCTATAGTCTTTTGCACCTTGCATAATATCCAATAATGGTTAATAACACTGTAGTCCATATCCTTTAACCCGTTTTCCAACAATTTAGACACAGCAAGTATGCTTTGAGTTTTATGTTCAGAATTCAAATCCAATGATATTGATAACCCGATATCCATATTAGCCAAATTATTTCGTTATTATCTATCAGTTATCTATGCATTTTTCATATGCCCTAACTTGTTATCTTTCCAACCAATAACAAGTTACGATATTTTTCCTATATAGCAAAGGCTTAGACCAACGCTTCTTCACAAGATCGCAAATGCTTCACTATATTTCCCGCCTGACGGAGGCTAATACTAGAGCGAAGCGTAGGCATCATCAGATGCCGGGCCGGAGCTGGCGAGCAGTGAAAGCCAGTGGCGATGGAAAGCCCGCAGGCCCTGATCGCCCCCTTGGAAAGGGGGATGGGGGGATTAAATAAGGCATCATCAGATGCCGGCCGAAGAACAGCGAAGCGGTGGCCATGCGCTCTGGTGCGCACGAAGGCCTGATGTGCCCCCTTGAAAAGGGGGTTAGGGGGATTGAGATAAGTGGGCTCTTGCCGCTGACTGGCTTTTGCGGCTTTCATGTGTTGATTGAAATGAAATTTCGGTACGAGAGAATGATTTTTCGTTCCTACGCGCAAACAAAAAACTTTTCAGGTAAGGTGCAATGGTTTTATCGAACCAATGAGCATATCGCCAATACGGTAAAAGCTCTTGTAGCTTATTGAGGTATAAGTTATTATATGGATTTAAACCTGTTTCTCAATATGCTCACTCCCATAAAAAAAACAGGGAGATGAGCATATTTACACTCTGCTTTAAAACGACATAATCAATTGGATGTCAGTTCATTATGTAGGTATTCGCAGGCTCGTCTGGTTGCTCATTAGTTCAGAAATTACCGGAATTTACCCGTGGCGAACGCTCCAGCCGTAGAGGATGCTTTTATCTTCAACAAATCGTCAGACTACGCATCCCAGATGGAATGCGGTCATGGGCGCATCGAGACGCGGGAATGCAGGATTCTGCCCGCAGACGCTGTCGAGGACGAGGAAATCCGAACCAGATGGAACGGGCTGAAGACCATTGTCGAAATAACATCCACAGTGGACTACGGAAACCGCACGGCTGTAACGAAAAGGTACTACATAAGCGACGATGACTATCCCAAAGCTGCGTACTATAATATGTTGGCACGAGGACACTGGACTATTGAGAACAACCTGCATTGGATGCTGGATGTTACGTTCAAAGAGGAGGCATCAAGAAACGACGCTAAAATTTGATGCGGTTGCCCTGGATATTTTTATTTAATTTTGAAAGACGCCTATTTATTATCACATTTACGAAAATCTTAGTAAAAAATTTTACGAATAATTTCGTAACGAATAATTTCGTATATAGGTAAGTGTTTGATATACAAATAGATATTATAAAAATATTGACAATCCTTTCAAATATGGAACAGTTGTTGCCGGCGGATATTTCACTGACAGAACTAAAGAAGTGTCACCGAGAACATCGTAACCCGTCTTAAAGTCAGTGCGAATCTCGTGCGAGTCGAGACGCGGTCTCATTTCCGTTCGGACTTTACCGTAATGAGGAAAAAACATTTGAAATGTTTTGGATAATCGGAAGGATGGAGTAAATTTGTCGAAATGCCTGTGAGTTTCAATGTGACTCGTATGGTGGTGAAAGAAAACCAATAATATCATTATAATATGGAACGGAAACATATAGTCCTTCTGCTGGATGGGGGGGGGTATTTCATTAACAGCCAATCAATTACGTCGTAATTGCTTTGCGATTACTTTGGCCCGTTTTGTCGCCTTATTCAAAAAATCAGTCTTTGGAGCCATAATTTTCATAGTTGTCGGCTTGTCTTCCTGCAAGAAAGAGATTGTCGGACCGTACAATAATTCTGGAACGCCTGACACTCCTACAAGCGAATACATAGTCAGCAATCTGTCGATGAGCATCCCTGCTGAAGGGGGCGATTGTTCTTTCTCATTCAAGACTACGGATACATGGACGGCTTCGGTGATAAACGGCCGTGCAGACGGGTGGTTAACCTTCTCACCTACTAGCGGAATGTCCGGAAATGTCACGGTAATGGTCACGGCTTCCAAGAACGAAGGCTATGAGGACCGTTCCGCGACTCTGCGCATTGTTTCGGGCAAGAACACCACGGACCTCCTGATTACCCAGAAGCAGAAAGATGCTCTTCTGGTTAACGCTGCCAAATATGAAGTCCCTGAGGACGGTGGAGATATTTCGATAGAGGTCAAGTCCAATGTGAATTATGATTATACGCTGGAGGATGCCGACGGATGGCTCACCGAGAACACCGCGAAGACCAGGGCAATGGAGACCAGGACATTGTCCTTTGTCGTGGCTCCGAACGAGTCCACGGACAGGCGCGAAGGCCGGATAGTGTTTACTGACGGCAATCTGAAGGAAGTCGTTTCTATATATCAGGGGGCAGCCAAGGCCCCTGAAAAACCCGATCCGCGTATTCTTCTGTCTAAAAAGGATATTACGATAGAGTCGAAAGGCGGAACCGTGAAAGTCGAAGCGGTGTCAGGCAAGAATGTGTCCATAAAGATACCTGAGGGGTATGGCTGGATCCAGGAGGGAAACAAGGAATCCACGAACACATTTTATCTGACGGTATCGGAGAACAGTTCTCTTGACAACCGCGAAGGGTTCGTGTCGTTTACGGATGCGGAAAGCGGTTTCTCCGAGAACGTAAATATTCTCCAACTCAGTAAAGATGCCATTGTCGTGTCGAAATCCAGTTATTCTTTCGGTCTTGAGGGCGGCACACTGGCCATGGATGTCGTGTCCAATATGCAGGTGAACGCATCTTCCGATGCGGATTGGCTGAGTCTCGCAAAAAGCAAGGCCGTAGATTCCCAATTGGTGTTCAGCATTGCTGGCGCGGAAGCCGGAACGGACAGGACCGGTATCATTACTTTGAGAAGCGGCTCTGCCGTTCAGAAGATATCTGTGCGCCAATTCCCGATGGACAGTCCGATTGTCTTCGAGTGCAAAGCGGTTAAAGACCGGCTTGTGGAGCTGTTTGATGCTGATTGCGACGGCGAGTTGTCCTATAAAGAGGCTGCTGAGGTTACTACGTTGATGAATGTGTTCACTGATAGCGATAGCGGGGATCCCTTAGTGAATCTAAATTCAATAACAGCATTTGATGAACTGCAATATTTTACAGGTTTGAATGAGATTGCACCTTATACATTCTGTGGGGCGCACAATCTGAACAAGGTCACATTGCCTCCAGGCATCAAAGTGATAGGTGCAGGTGCTTTCTCTGCGGTACAATTAGGTATGGAAAGCTACGAACAAGGCATAAGGGGGCTTGATACTATTATCCTTCCTGAAGGACTCGAAGAGATTGGGCGATATGCATTCGCAGGACGTCCATTGAACAATGGTGTGGTGTTTCCTTCCACGTTGAAAACGATTGAGCGCGAGGCATTTCGTAATTGTTGCTATTATCCAAATGGAAATGCTTATGATGTCAATGTGAAATGCATTGGTCTTAAAAAGATAATTCTTCCGGAAACAGTGGAACGGATTGATTATGCAGCCTTTAGAGGTTGTCAAGCATTGGAATCAGTAGAAATCCCTTCATCAATAAGGAATATATCTAGTGCTTTTGAACAATGTATTCGTTTGAAATCCATCTCCGGCTCTGCTTTGAGTAAAGATGGAAGTGCCGTCGTTAATCGTGATGGGGTGTTATTGTTCTTGATCGGCGGAAAGAAGAATGAATATTCCATCCCGGAGGGTGTCAGAAGGGTGTCACCTAGTTGTAATATTCTCTACTTGAATAATGGGGTTATAACATGTTCTCTCGGCACTCCGAGACTTAATATAGACGGAACACCACTTACTAGAGAAGAACAGGATCTGTACGCGATGAAAACTCTGTCAATTCCATCTTCATTTGAAAGGCCTGCCAATAATGAGCGATTATTTGGAATGATGACCTATCCCCTAAAATTTAAAGGCGCTAATGTGACTCCTGACGGAAAAGGACTTGTAATAGATAATTGTCTTATTACGGTGGCTATAGCTGCTGAAGATGGATTTGCGATTCCTTCCTATGTGACAGAGATAGCCTATAGAGCATTTAGCTCCACTAAAATCAAGAAAGTAATCATTCCTGATTCTGTTTGTGAGATTGGCGAATATGCATTTGCTTCTTGTGACTCCTTGAAGTCAGTAAAACTTCCTAAGAACTGTACAAGAATTGTTAGTGGCATGTTTAATGGTTGTAAAAATCTCATAAATATCGATGGTATAGAGAATGTGACAGAGATTGGGGATCGTGGACTTTATGATTGCGTAAAATTATTGGCAAGATTCAAGGTTCCAGCATCGGTCAAGCAATTGGGAAATTCGAGCCTCTCCGCGAGTCGAAGTGTTATTGAATTCCAATCACTGGTTCCTCCACGTATTGTTAATCCTGACAATAAGAATGGTGCTCCTACTTTTGATCCTGGGGCAATAATATATGTCCCAGATATTGCATATAAGCGCTATCATGAGGCAAACTATGGTTGGAATAATATTGAGACAAGAAAATTATCTGAATTATATGCAACTCCAGTATTTCATACGCGCGAATTTGATAAACAATATTATTTAGGAGAGAATCGTCATGTGCTTAGAATTACAGAAGAAGGAAAGGACGAAGATGAGTACCACTATGATTTTATCAAGGTAGAAGCAGGCTCGTTCAAACGTAAAGTGCCAGTACCCCCTTCGGAGACAGTGACAGTCAATATCACAAAGGACTATTATATAGCAGCGACTGAATTTCCTCAATGGCTATGGATAGATGTGATGCATTTTAATCCGAGTGAATTTACTAACACCTACTTATTAAATACAGATCTTCCTAAGGGAGAATCGGACTTTAGACCAGTAGAACGTGTTTCTTGGGAAGAGTGCAATGCTTTTCTTCAGGAATTCAATAAGTTGACAGGACTTTCTATGCGTTTGCCAACCGAAGCAGAGTGGGAATATGCCGCACGGGGAGGAAAATATAGTCGGGGCTATGCTTATTCCGGTTCAAATGAATTAGGATACGTAGCCTGGTGTCAATATAATAGTAACAATGTGACACATCCTTGTGGTTTGAAGCTAGCAAATGAATTGGGTTTATACGATATGCATGGTAATGTACGGGAATATTGTCAGGATTTTTACGAAGATTGGGATTCAGCAGCTAAGGTGCCTTCTGGTGATGATCCTATTGGCCCGGAAGCGACTGATAGTCCTAAGAGCCATGTGGCAAGAGGTGGTGATTATCACTATTCAAGATATTCTAATTCCGACGGATTTATAGGAATACTTAAAAACCGTTGCTTCGGTCGGACTTGTGGTTTCCGTCCAGCCATATAACCATGCCATTATCTCTCCCTGTCGGACAAAACATACGCGACAGTTTACTCCCTTTTTAATAGAAATATTTATAAATATCTATAAATCCAAATAATAACACTATGAATCCTTTTATCAGGCGCGAAATTCATCCTGTTGGGCAGGGTGCGTTGTATAGCGAATCCTTTTATATGAATAGTGAATTGAGCCCGGATTTTGTTGCGCTTTACGACTGCGGCAGTTTTAACAAGACTCGGTTATTCATGGAAATTGAAGGCCTTCCTCAAAAGATAGATTGCCTCTTCGTATCGCATTTTCATTTCGATCATATCAATGGAATTGAACGACTTATAGAAATGAAGCAAGTGCACCAGATTTATGTTCCGCTTCTCACTCCTTCGCAGTTCATAATAAGTTTGCTGTACAACACGTTTGAACACATTGCAGATAAGCCATCTGTCGAGTTTATGATGCGATGCTTGAACTCGTTCAGATTCAACGATTCCAAGCTGAAGGATAATGTGAGAATTGTTTCAGTGAGTAAGCGATTCCAAACAAATGTTGAAATAGGGGGACAATGCTTATGGCATTATGATGTAGATGTAGAGTATTCAGAGTCAGAGTCCGAGGCCTTGCCAAGGTTTCTAAACAATCTTGCAAGCATGTTGGATATGGATAAAGATGAGTTGATTGCCGCAATTGAGGAGTTCCAGACGGAGAAATGGTATAAGTCTTTATTGGATCAGATGTGTTCTGAGAATGTCGTAAAGAATGTAAGGAGTCTATATCGTCAATGTTTTTCTTCCGATGGAAACGCGGTTTCATTAATTGCGTATTCATATCGCGATAAACCTTCCACCGAATGTGACAAGTTTGATTGTGTATATACAGGAGATGCGAAATTGTCAGATAACATGGTACAGGTCATTTCAAAATGGACTCCTCAATATATTCAAGTTCCGCATCATGGTTCCAATTACAATCATATACCGCAGTTGTATTGTCCCCGACAGGTAGCATTCATTTCAGTTGGCGAAAAGAACAAGTATCATCATCCTAGCCTTGAGGTGATAAACTATTTTGCCGATAACTGTGTCAAAATCCATTGTGTCACCGAGAACATCGTAACCCGTCTTAAAGTCAGTGCGAATATAGTGTGAGTCGGGATGCGGCCACGCTTCGTTTCCGGGAGCGTTGATTATTAATGAGTTATAAAACTGGGCGTGGAAACGTGGCAAAAAAACCTGCGTTTTCACGCCACGTTTTTCCCATGAATGATGTAAGCCCGGACGGGGACGGAGGGTGGAGCCGGCATTGGCTTCCGAAAAGGGAGGGGACCCGCGCTAGTGGGGAGGACCGGCGCAATCCTCCGTCCCGCCCGGGCGTAAGCCAGATGACCTGGAAGAGCGAAGCGAGCTCATCTCCGATGTAAAGTAAATTTACAGAAATGTAAAGTTTTTTTACAGCGTATGGAAGAGGTGCTGCGGATAACGTTCAGAAAAACAAGAAGTTACAGACACTGGCACGGGAGTGGCAACTTGAGGATCTGACCGGATGAAAGATATGTCAATGCCGATGGGATCGGCCGATTGGCATTGATGGAATCTCCGGGACAGAACAGATGAACATTTTCAGTTACATACATGCGGCAGTCAGGACGTTGCCGATGAAAGGACGCAGGAACGTCCTGAAAGTCATGACATTGGGAGTCGGCCTTGCAGTCGGTCTCGTGCTGGCATCCAAGGTCTGCTTCGAAAAGACATTCGACGACTTCTACAAGGATGCCGACAGGATATATTATCTGAACGAAGCCATAGAACTCAACGGCAGTTACAAGGTATATCCTCAAGTCGCGGGAGGAGTCGTCCCGAAAATGAAGGAATACTTCCCGCAGATAGAGGAGGCCACCAGATTCACGTATATATTCGAGACCGCCTCCATGGTAATGTCAGAATCGGACAAACGCGTGGATGTCGGGCTGACATGTCTTGGCGATACGTCATTTTTCAAAGTCTTTGACCGGAAGTGCCTTGCAGGCAACCTCATCGAACCCCTTGGCATTGAATCAGATGTGGTGATTTCATCCAAGTTGGCGACCAAGATGGCAGCAGCATTGACCTCGGGCAAGAAAATGGACGAGAAGGCGGCAGCGGCAGCCGTTCTCGGACAGAAATTCACGATTGCCGGAGATACCCGGAAATACGAACTCACGGTCGGCGGCGTCTATGAAGAATTCCCGCTGAACTCATCTTACAGGCTGGACATGATAGTCTCCATGCCGAGCATCGGTCACTTCATTTATGACGGCTCGGAAAACATGGTGGGCAACGACCGCTATAAGGGATTCATAAAACTGAAGAAAGGCATTGACCCGAGCGAAATCGAAAACGGACTCCCCGGCTTCATGGACAAGCATATGCCGATGGACGAGTTGCGGGCAGCCGGATATGAAATGAAATTTCCGATAAAGCCATTCGTGAAATTCCATGAAGAGGATGAAACTCAGCGGAATATGACACTTGTGTTAGCCTTCGTAGCCTTCGCGCTTCTGCTCACGTCCATGCTGAATTACCTCCTGATCGTGCTTTCGTCCGCCGCCATCCGTGCACGCGAGATGGCACTCCGCAAATGCCTGGGCAGCAGCGCAAAAGACATCTTCGGGATGATGTTCGCAGAGGCGCTCGTCCACACCGCTATCGCAGCCACTGTCGCCGCAATCCTCATCTTCGCGTTCAGGTCAATGATAGAGACCATCCTCGGTGTCAATGTCATCGCACTCTTCACCGGACGTCCGCTCGCATTGGCATTGACAATAATAGTCGTGCTCCTGGCATTGAACAGCCTCCTTCCCGCATTCTTCTTCAACCGGATTCCGGTGGCTGCGGCATTCAGGAATTATCGCGCCGGCAAGCGCATGTGGAAACTCGGACTTCTCGCGGTGGAATTCGCGGCAGTCGTTTTCCTGGCCGTGGTCATGAGCGTGATTACATTGCAATATGACAAGATGATGAACGCGGACCGTGGGTTCAAATATGATGACGTGGCGATGATAGCCATGCCTGAAGCGACTCAGTCCCAGAAGAATACGCTGATGAGCGAGGTCCGTTCCCTCTCCGGAGTGGAAGACGCAAGTTTCGCATATCAGAATCCTTTCACAGGATATAGCGGTGACAATGTGAGCGTTCCCGGCGAAGACCGTCAGCTGTTCAACATCCGTGACGCATATTATGTGGATGAACATTATTTCAATGTCTTCGGCATCAAGATTCAGGAAGGAAGCAATTTCGATCCGACTCTCAACAGCGATGCGGAAATGATTGTGGACAGGAACTTCGTGAAAATGATGAAGAACACTGCCGGCTGGGACGATGTCCTCGGACGCGAAGTGATGGTTACCTCACATGAAAGTGCTCCAGTCAGGATATGCGGTATCATTGACAATATGCATACCGGTGGCTTTTCCGTGGCAGAAGCCGATTTCGGCGGGCGCCCGATGGGTATATTCTATTGTGACTCAGAGAAATATGCGGGAATGTTCCATTACATATTCGTGAAATATCATAAGATGTCCCCGGAAGAGCTTAAGAAAACCGATGAACTTACAGGAAAAATACTGGACGGGCAGTGGTATAGAATATATCCGTGCAATGAACTCGCCGCTTCGAATTTCGTGGACACCCTCAATACGAGAAACTCCATCCTCGCAGGAGGCATAGTGACTCTCTTTATCGCGCTTATCGGCCTTATCGGCTACACGATTGACGAAGTCCGTCGCCGCAGCAAGGAAATCGCGGTCCGTCGCGTAAACGGCGCCCAGTTCTCCCAGATAAGGTCAATGTTTTTGCGCGATGTAATGGCAGTGGCCCTGCCGTCCGTGGCGGTCGGAGCAGTGCTCGCCTACATTGTCGCAGGGCGTTGGGAACAGAACTTCAGCCTTCAGGCGGGGCTTCCTTGGTGGATTTTCTTAGGCTCCATAGTCGCAGCGCTGGCTATAGTTGCCATCATATCAGACATTTACGTAATACGCACAGCGGGAACCAATCCTGCTGACAGCATTAAGACAGAATAAAACGGAGCATATCAGAACAAATAAAAAAATACATATATCATGATCAAGATTACAAACATTTGCAAAGTCTTCAGGACTGAGGAAATCGAGACAGTTGCACTCGACAATGTATCATTCGAAATCAAGGACGGAGAATTCGTCTCCATCATGGGCCCTTCAGGATGCGGAAAATCCACGCTCCTGAATATCCTCGGCCTTCTGGACAACCCGACTTCCGGCAGTTACCAGCTTCTGGGACAGGAAGTTGCGCAGCTGAAGGAAAAGGACCGTACCAAGTTCCGCAAGGGAAACATCGGCTTCGTCTTCCAGAGCTTTAACCTGATCGATGAACTCAATGTGTTCGAAAACATTGAACTTCCACTCAGATATATGGATTTCAGCGCAGCTGAGCGCAAGGAGAAAGTGGAGGCAGTGATGGCGCGCATGAACATCAGCCACAGGGCAAAGCATTTCCCTCAGCAGCTCTCAGGCGGTCAGCAGCAGCGTGTTGCGATTGCACGTGCGGTAGTCGCAAACCCTAAACTGATTCTTGCCGATGAGCCTACCGGAAACCTCGACTCCAAGAACGGCAAGGAAGTCATGGACCTGCTCTGCGAACTGAACAGGGAGGGCACGACCATCGTGATGGTTACCCACTCACAGAAAGATGCGGCTATGGCACAGCGTACCATCGACCTGTTCGACGGCCATATAGTAAGTGATGTCAAGAATGAATTGTAATGAGATATATTTTCAATAATTTCCTGAACACCCTCAAGCGGTACAAGGTATCCAGTCTGCTGAATATCATAGGAATGGCAGTGGCGTTCGCTGCCTTCTACGTGATAATGACGCAGGTCTGCTTCAACCTTGGCTACAACAAATCACTGAAGGACGCGGACAGGACATTCGTAATGTCCGTTCCTTCGCAATATAATGAGGGAAAGTTCAATATCTTCATAAACAGACCGTTGGGAGAGGCCCTTGTCTCAGGATCTTCCATGTCGGAAGGCGGAGGGGTGTTCAGCATGTATGTTTCTGATGATGTTTGCTATACGAGGCGGAATGATGCCCCGGTCAAGATGCATCTGGATCTCATGCAGTATTCCGCAGGCGGACTGAGAGCCTTGAATTTCGAGGTCTTGGAAGGCTCACTTGATGAACTTTCCAAGCCTGCAACCATCGCCATATCAGAATCTTCTGCCAAGAAATATGAACTTAAACTCGGAGACAGCATTTCATGGAGTGACCCGCAGGGCGAAAAAGGTGCGAGAGAGATAGTTTCCATATACAAGGACTTCCCTAAGAACAGCGACCTGGGTACGGTCAATGTCGTTTACGACATGAAAGACAACTATATCGACAATCGCAGTGATTGGTCTTTCGATTATTGCGTGAAACTCCAAAATGCTTCCCAGAAGGAAGAATTTGAGAAGGAATCGAAGTCTATACTTCTCGATTACTTCAAGAAACTGTATGATGGCGCGGGTGAGACACTCTCTGACGAAGACATTGATGAAATCAATAATGAATTCAACATCAAGCTGATACCTCTGTCTGAACTCTTTTATACGAAGGAACTTGACGGCAAGCCGGGACGCACCGGAAATCTCACCACGGATATGACATTGCTCGCAGTGGCGGTGCTCATCATCCTCATCGCATTGATAAATTTCATCAATTTCTTCTTTGCGCTTGTCCCTGCTCGGTTGCGGTCCGTGAATACCTACAAGATTTTCGGCGTATCGCGTACTTCATTGATATTCAACTTCATATTCGAATCGGTAGGTCTTGTCGCCATAGCATTGGCATTGGCCGCGATCATCGTCATCCTGCTTCTTCGCACCAGTGTCGCAGGTATTCTTACCTCTTCGGCTGTTTTCGGGGACAATGTTCCCGTGCTGGCGATGACGGTCGGCGCTGCTGTTCTTACGGCGGTCCTCGGAAGCATCTATCCGGCATTCTACATCACGTCGTTCCAGCCGGCATTGGTGCTGAAAGGCTCCTTCAGCGGGTCAGTTTCGGGACGCAGGCTCCGCACGGCGCTCATCGGCTTCCAGTTCGTCATATCAATGTCGTTGATTATCTGCGCCATGTTCATCAAGATGCAGCATACCTACATGATGAACTACGACATGGGCTTCAACAAGTCCTGCCTCCTCAGCGGTTACATTCCTTATGATGTCTGCTGGTACGGTTCGCAGAACGAGGCTTTCGAGGACAAGCTGCGCAGCAATCCTCAGATTCAGGACATTACGTGGGCCGACGGAAGTATTGTCAGCACTTCAAGAATGGGCTGGGGACGTGACTATAAGGGAAAGACTATTTATTTCCAATGTTACCCTGTGGCGTACAATTTCCTGAAATTCATGGGGATAGATATCGTGGACGGCAGGGATTTCATGAAATCGGATGAGGTGTCTGAAGGCGGAGTGATGATCTTCAACGAGCAGGCGAAGAAAGACTTTGACGTGGACTTCATTACTCCTGCGCCTGGACACGTGGACGGGACAGTGACTGCCGGCATCTGCAAGGACTTTAATTTCAAGCCTTTGCAATATGGCCGCGACGATTTTGCCTTCTATGTGTTCGGTAAACACAGATGGCGTGACGGACTCCATCAGGTCTATATAAGGACTGCGCCCGGTGCTGATGTCCAGTCAGTCATCAAGTTCGTGCTTGCGACCGTGAAAGAGATGGTGCCTTATGCTGATGACGAGCTGTATAGTCTGGATTTCTTCGACAAGGAGCTCGGGGCCCAGTACAGGCAGGAAAGCAGATTGTCCACACTTATCAGTATATTTACATTGGTTGCCATCATCATTTCCCTGATGGGAGTCTTCGGTCTGGTGCTTTTCGACACACAGCACAGAAGTCGTGAAATCGCTGTCAGGAGAGTGATGGGAGGAAGCGTTGGCGACATACTCAAGATGTTCAATGCCAAGTATATACGCATTGTGCTGGCAAGCTTCGTAATCGCTGCGCCGCTCAGCTGGTGGGTCATCAGCAGATATTTCGCGGGCTTCGCATATCACACGCCGATCCACTGGTGGGTATTCGCATTGTCCCTGCTTATCGTGATGGCTGTCACAATGCTGATCGTTACGCTCCGCAGCTGGGATGCAGCGACTTCCAACCCTGTAGATTCGCTTAAGAACGATTAGTTTAACATAGTACATAATACACATAATAGATGTAAAGACCTACAGGGCTGTCAGCTGCGTCACACTTGCGAAAGGATGGCGCAGCTTTTTATGATTGCGCTGATTTTTCGCAAAAAAATGTATTTTTGTAATCGGCTTCCGGAGAGGGGCCTTGACGATAAAAGACATTGACAATGAAAAGTGGAAAGATACTTGTCGTAGATGACAACAAGGGCATACGGGATGCCTTGAAAATCCTGCTTGGAGGCTGTTTTACGCAGGTTCTGACACTTTCGTCCCCGACCTCGCTGACAAGCACCGTAGAACAGATGATGCCTGACCTGATTCTGCTGGACATGAATTTCAAGGCGGATATCAATTCCGGAAACGAGGGGTTGTTCTGGCTGTCTGAAATCAAGAAAAGATGGCCTGAGATGCCAGTGGTGCTGTTTACCGCCTATGCAGACATATCATTGGCAGTGGAAGGCATGAAACGGGGTGCGGCAGATTTTGTCGTCAAGCCGTGGGACAACGCCCGGCTGCTCGAGACATTGACAGGAATTCGGGACAGGAAATCCAAGCCTAAAAAAGGCGTCACTGTGAATGAGGGGCCGCAGATGCTCTGGAGTTCAGGGATGCAGCAGCTCAGGCATGACGTGGAACGTATCGCCCCGACAGATGCCACAGTGCTCATTACCGGCGAAAACGGCACCGGCAAGGATGTCCTCGCGCACGAAATCCACAGACTTTCCGGACGGGCGGACAAGCCAATGGTCTGCGTGGACGCCGGCGCCATCACGGAAACGCTTTTCGAAAGTGAACTTTTCGGCCATGTGAAGGGAGCGTTCACGGATGCGAAATCCGACCATGCCGGCAAGTTCGAGCAGGCTGACGGAGGAACACTCTTCCTGGATGAAATCGCCAATATCCCGATGCAGTCCCAGGCCAAACTTCTGCGTGCCATCCAGAACCGATGCATCACGAGAGTAGGTGACACTAAAGCTATCCCCGTGGATATCAGGCTGATATGCGCGACCAATGCAGACATTCCGTCCATGATACGTGACGGACTTTTCCGTGAGGACTTGTATTACAGGCTGAATACCATAAGCGTGGAACTGCAATATCTGTTTTGAAAATAGGGAAAAGAAGTAAGAATTGAAAAGAAAAGCATAACAAAAGCAAATATAACAACTAATTTACAGTGCTTTATGTGGTATCAGTTTCGGGATTGACTTCTTAATTTGTTTTAATCCGTTTCAAGTTTCTTCGGGATATATGGGAACATATATGGGAATTTATATACCTTTGCGATATGAACCAAAAACGCATTGCCGATGAAAGTTTCCGTCTATCTGAAAAAGTGTTCCTCT
>ERZ779649.518-NODE-518-length-28198-cov-11.080802_pt1 | contig 28198 bp, 17 predicted proteins | sample MGYA00511882_ERZ779649 | MGnify/ENA primary metagenome ERZ779649 (study PRJEB29588, sample SAMEA2157793) | human gut metagenome | biome: human gut; feature: human-associated habitat; material: faeces | place: Denmark | collected 2008/2010 ... | reverse complement strand
TTACAGTGAATGGAGTCCGGGTTGATGCTTCAGTGAAGAAAACAATTCTTCCGGAGTTCTGGAGTGCGGCAAAAGGAAAGGCTCTGGAAAAGAAGCGTGAGTACAAGGAACTGAATCTGTATCTTGATTCTATCCGTTTGAGGATAATGAAAATTCAGCGTGAACTGGAAATAGAAGGTGTAGCGGTTTCTGCCGGCAGTGTCCTGGACCGTTTTTTGGGAAAGGATGCTCCCGTACAGCGTACCCTGTTTGAGGTTTTCCGTGAACATAATGATAAATGCGCCCGATTGTCCGGTACGGACATGGCGCCTGCAACCGTGCAGCGTTATGAGACATCCTTGAAGCATACTCAGGATTTTGTCTGGGAGACATATCATAAGAAAGATATTCTTTTGGATGAAGTTTCCTGCCAGTTTGTTGAGGATTATGAGTTCTGGCTGAAGACAGAGAAAAAGTGTTGTCACAATACTGCTACTAAATATCTAAAGAACTTCAAGAAGATAATCCGTATAGCTTTGGCTAAGGGATGGATGAAGAATGATCCATTTTCTGAAATAAAGTTCTCACTGGATAAAGTAGAACCGGATTTTTTGGAAGATTCGGAGATTCAAAAACTGATTTCAAAGGAGATTGATATTCCACGGTTGGGTCAGGTGCGTGATGTTTTTGTGTTCTGTTGCTTCACAGGTTTGGCTTTCTCGGATATTCATGATTTGAAAAAGGAACACATAGTAGAGGATTCGAACGGTGCCAAATGGATACGCAAAGGGAGACAGAAAACCAAAATTATGTGTAATATTCCATTGATGGAAGTGCCTTTGAAGATCCTGGGAAAGTATTCCATTAATGAATATTGTAAAAGTCGCGGTGTGCTTTTTCCTGTTCTTTGTAATCAAAAGATGAATGCGTATCTCAAGGAATTAGCTGATATTTGTGGCATTAAGAAAACATTGACGACTCATGTGGCCCGTCATACTTTCGCAACGTTTGCTTTGGCAAATGGTGTTTCCATTGAGAGTGTTGCTAAAATGTTGGGGCATACCAATGTTCAGATGACCCGTCATTATGCACGTGTGTTAGACCGTACGGTGATACGTGAGATGTCGCAGGTCAGAATGGATTTTCAATTATCTCTGTAATGTGATTATAGAGTAAATTTGTATTATATTTTTCTGTTTCTTCTTATCAAAAGATTCTTTTTAAACATATTCTTATAATTGTGAAATAGCCGGAATTACCCTCCGGCTATTTTTGTATCTCTTTGTCGGTTTCTGTCCTTTTTTGTCGGTTGCTCAACGGTTGAGTAATCAATGGTCTCATAATAACTCTGTAATATTGCACCATAAATGATAAAAACAAGGTCAATATGTTAATGCTATCAATTTTACACAGGACAAAAAGACAAGCCCTTTTTTACGAAATGAATGTAAATAGCTGTATTAGTGCTAAATATTGGGTTGTACCGTTTTTTACCGGACAGTAATAAAAAACTTTGCAGAAGTTATCTGTTATATGAAAAATTTTGTAATTTCACGTTCGGTGAACATAGCAGGGACCGTTTGTGGTTCTTTGTAACTGGATATTATAAGGATACAACAGTTTCTGCTTAATTATTGTCTTAACTTCAAAATTTTTTTATGCATGCAATTTTAAATACATTCAAATCTGGAGTTGGTGATTGTGTATTTATGAGGCTGATAAAAGACGATGCCACGTTCAGTATTATGATTGATTGTGGTAAGTATACGCCTGAAATAAATCTATTCATAAAAGAGAAACTGCATAAGCATATTGATCTTCTTATTGTTACACACATAGATGATGATCATATAAATGGAGTATGTGAGATGCTTATTGCAATGCCAGAGATTACAATAGGTAAGATTTTTTATAATTGTTATCAGTTGTTATCTGGCGAGAAGATAGCGGCACTAACCAAGATTGTTAGTAGTGATATTGAAATTCTAACCCAAAATCTCCCCAAGCAGCGTACTGATACAAACGGTAAAATAAATATGGAGCATGCTTCTGTTCTTGCGTCAATCCTTTTGAAAAATCCACAATGGAACAGTGCTTGGGAGAAAACATTTTATATAGAGAACAGTTTGGAGCCATACCCATTGGGAGATGGTTTGGGGCAGTTGGTTTTTATTTCTCCAACAAGTTCTGAACTTAAAACGCTGGATATGAATTTTGCCCGTGAATATTTACGATTGACAAGACATGAGGTTATCAATGCACCTTTTGAGGGACGCGAAACTCTTTTCGAATTAGTCTCTCGACTTGTATCAATGAAAATTAGAGAAAGAGAATACGTCAAGAAGCAAAAAATTGCTGGCCTAATAGATAAATATTCAGTTGAGAGATGGAAAAAAGCTAAAGATTTTGAGCCGTCTGGCATAACGGATGAGAATAAAGGTTCTATTGCATTTATTTGGGAGTACAAAGATACGAAAGTGCTTTTCATGGGGGATGCAGAACCTGATATCGTAAAAACTGCCATTGTGAATAAATATGGTAAGGTGGATAATATGAAAGCCATAAAGGTATCTCATCATGGAAGTAAGCATAGCACCAGCAAAGAACTGATGGAAGTAATAGACAGCTTTGATTATTTTATTACAGGCGGTTCGGTTGGCGATAAGCCTTCAATGGAGACTTTGGTTAAGATAGTGGACAGAGGTGATAATAAAGTACGGACTATTCACTATAACTATGACAGAAATATCTTGATGAAAGATATGGCATCTGATGAATCTGTAGAATTACGACAAAAATATAATTTCCAAATCGATACAAATAATGAACTTGAATTTGAATATTGACAATTATGGCGGTAAGTCAGTTGTGCCAGTTAAATGCAGAGAAGTGCAAGGTACTGCTTTTTATATAGGCAATGGATATTTATTAACTGCTTATCATGTGGTTTCTGATGCAGAATACGATCGTTCTTCAATCATAGTCACTATAGATGGTAAAGATGTATTATGTGAGTTAATGAAGATAGGGGACATTATGGATGTTGCCTTACTGAGATGTCTTGAGCCAATAGATGAAAATCTTATTGAGAAGATTCCATTACTTAATACAGAGTTCAAGAAAGGACTGGATTTGGAAATCATTGGTTACCCTCAGGAAATAGGTAATGGTATAGATTACTTTGGTGTTAGTGTACGTAACGTTAGAAACCTCAGTAATCATACCCTGGGATTCGATATAGTTGTTCAAAGAACTGATGCTTTTGGTTTTTATTCGTATTCTGGCTTTTCTGGTTCTCCTGTGTTAAATGAGTTTGGATATGCCATTGGGGTTGTGACAGATCAATTGCATAGGTCATTGGGCTATACGTCTATAAATTCAATTGTACAAGCTCTTCCCAAAGAGGTTAATGTTGAAAATAATGCTGATGAATTTGATTCTCGGCCTTATGGAATAGGTACTTGTATAAAAGCGACAGAGGAATCTCTAAAGAAGATGAGTTCTAGATATAGAGAAGATTTGCATTCTGAGGATTTAGAGTTAGAGAAGAATATCCGATTATTTTGTGGTTTAGATATAAAAGAGGAACAAGAGGAACTCAGAATCAAATACTGTAACTGGTACGACACTCTTCCAGAGAACTATAAGGAGTTTTGTAAAGCACATTCTGCATTTATTCATTATCTGTCTACGGGTGAGAGAAATAAGGATTTCTATTTGGATTTAGAGAGGATTGGGTCATGCAGAGACCCTAGATACCATGAGGATTATTTTATCAGAGGCTACTATCATAATGTCCTGCAAGATTTAATGGATGAATTGCAGGATGTTCAAGATAAGGAAATGCTCAGCAAGAGGAGGCTATTGTACATTACAGGTGATGCAGGATATGGAAAAACGCACCATCTTTGCCATATAACGAATAAGTTGTGCAAAGAGATTAATATATATTTGTTCTTTGGTACTGAGTTTAGTACCATGGAAGATCCGTTGAGAACAATAGCGACTATAAGACGTTGGGAAGATGTTGATTACATGAAAGTCCTAAACAATGAAGTTGCCAAAAAAGGAAAATATGCAATATTCATAATTGATGCTCTTAATGAAGGTGAGGGTACTTTTTATTGGAAAGAAAAACTACCACAAATTGTAGAAACATTCAGAACTTATCAGAATATAAAACTCATAGTTTCCGTAAGAACAATGGAGTCAGATGATGAACTGCATACGATATTGAATGCGAGCGATTGGGAAAAACTGGATTTAGGCGGATTCAGTAATACTAAAGCTGCATTACAGAAATATTTTAAGGTTTATGGCATCTATGAGGATCCTGAGATATATTCTAATTGCAAAGAGTTTACAAACCCCTTGCTCTTGAAAATATTTTGCGAGTCATTCTATTTGTTGCCAATAGATAAGCGAAAAGAGATTAATATTCTGCTGTTGTATAATCTGTATTTCCGCAAGTGCAATAAAAATGTATCAAGATGGACAGATGAAGATCCGCAGCGGGATGTTACTACCACTTTGATGTACAGTATCGGCAGAAGGTCTCTTGAAAAATACCATTGCTGTGACATTCCCCGTAGGATAGCAATTAGAATAGCAAACAAAATATGTCGCAACAGACTATGGTCTAATAATCTTTATCATAGTGCTGTCAAGGAAAACCTTCTTATGGAGTATGGAACTATAGACGGTTATCAGTTTACAACATTCCAATATGATAATATGGGCGATTATGTGCGTGCAACGAATCTATTCGTACAGGATAAGACTGACGAAGAACGTTTTGAGCACATAAAAAGATTGCTTGGTTATTGTGCTCAAGGAACAATGACCCAAAAAGAAAAAGTAAAGACGTTAAACACTGTAACGGCTTTCCTATCTGTATGGAACCCAGATGAAAAGTTGTGGGATAAACCAGATTTTAAGGGCGGTCTTATGAGAGCCTGTCTGATTCGCAGTCTTTCTACAAGAAATTTAGCATCTGATAAAAATACACTACATCCTGAATTTGTCCAAAACATCTTAAAAGAGGATGAAAATCTCTTAAATGTTATTCGTGTTTTTGAGCAGTTTAATCTGTACAAAACGTTGCTAATGCCTTATCTTCATGATAGACTGATGACGATGAGTATGCTTGAAAGAGATGAAAAATGGACAATTGGAGTAAATGGACTTTTAGATAGCTACAGACTTTCTTATACGATAAATAGTGTTTCTTTAAAGACTGCTGAAGATGTTAAAATATATGTATGGCTGTTGTGCTGGATGTTCACTTCTTCCCATCCCAATCTTCGTATCCGTATGATACGCGTCGTGCGTTCATTGATGTCAAAGCAACCCTTGTTGTGCAAAGATATTATTGATGTTTTCTATTTGGTGAATGATCCTTACGTGTTATCTGGAGTATATGCAGCGATTTATGGTGTGTTGTTGACAAATCGAGACGGGCAACTTACACACAATGTCGCAGAACGGATTTATAAATACCATTATGAGAATCAAGTAAAAATTCCATCTGATATTGATGGACGTATATGGACTCTGAAAATATTGGAGTACAATAATCACATCAATCCTGAAGACGATTTCTGGAATAATTCCCAGCCTCCTTATAAGCCAGCTGAAGATTTGATTACATATCCGACAACAGAAACTTTTGGTGATGATTATTTTGGTCCGGAGGGCGGTGCTTATTGTTTGAGGCATTCTTTGTTTGCATGGGATTTTAACAGATATATAATTGGCACAAATAGTAACAATGAATCGAAAACTTTTATCTTCAACGATAGAAAAATATTGTTAGATGATATAACAAAAGCTGTTGCCTATCGTATAAAACACGTTTACGGGTATTCCGAGATTTTATCAGAATATGATAAGAGCGTAGAGTGGGGGGACAGGCACTATCATTTGAAAGAGAGAATAGGCAAGAAATATCAGTGGATAGCATTAGGAGAGGTAAAGGCTTATCTTTGTGACATCTGTAAGATGACTAAGAACAGGTTTACAGAAGAACTAGCCGAAATTCCTTATCCATGGTATGCTGATAGATCATTCTATTTTGATCCAACACTAAAGGTCGTTGAGAATCAAATAGTGCTAGATAATGAGATGTTTGACTATTTGCCATCTGAAAACTTGTTTGGCATTACAGATGGTAGAGAATGGTTAGATTCAAGAGAGGTGTTACCTTCTTTAAATATTATCTTGAGAGACCGAAATCAGTGCGAGTGGGTCGTTATCGTAGGTTATCAGAAATATACCCAAGAGAAAGATGGTGAGAAACGAGAGTCTTTCATATACTATGCCCCTTGTCTTGTGAAGGATACTGACGATTGCGCTAACAAGTTTGAATCATGGGCAAAGGAACAGGATTTTTATGGTCGTTGGATGCCAGAGAGCACTGGTAACTATGAGTTTATATGGAATGAATATCCTTGGGCGGATACATTCAAACAGATAAAAAATGATGAGGTAGAGATATGGGGGCATAAAGCGCCATGCAATATAAAACTTCCATATAGTGCCCAATTACAAGAGGATAGGGTTGCAATAGATGACGAAGATGACATAAAATCAACAGTATATATGCCTTTATCGGAATTTTACGAGATGTTTGGACTTTATAATGCGGAGCGTGGAGTGGTTCGCAATAATGATGGATACATCATTGCACTCAACCGGAATATACCAGGAGACGCTTTTGATGGACTTGTGATTCGAAGAGATTATCTTAATAAATTTCTAGCAGAAGAAGGATACTCTTTATTCTTTTGTAATCTGGGCGAAAAACAACTATGGTCAGACACCAACCTGATTGATATGCAGAGGCTCAGTAACTGTTGCAAATACATGCATGTGGGTGAAGTCGAAGTTATACAACCAATGAAAGACGAGCGTGATTTCCATCCTTCTTCATCAAAGGAAGAGAATAAAATCTTCTCAGGTATAAACATTGAAGATTGGCTATCGTTGGAGAATGATGATAGTGCAAAATATTTGATTGAAAAATTGAAGAATAATTAACTGATGTGTCGAGGTATAATACTGCCCCTTGATCTACTAAAAATCATAACAGGACTCTGAGACAAGATTGTTATCAATCCTTGTCCTTGTTGTCGTTTTTGTGGTTATAAGATGTAGCGGATTTAGCTAATCGCCATATTTGTAGATAGCTATATTTTATTGACCTCATGTTAAATATGTATCTGTAATCATATTTTGTAGATAAAAAAAAGAATAATGTTTTCATCCACATGAAACAAAGTATTTTGATATAACTCTCTGAAGATAAAGTAAATATAGAGAGTTTAAAAGATGCAGGTAACGATTTGGTGATGGAAGTCCTGCTTCGGGTTACACTGCTTTGCATAGTTTCAAATAACTCATATACAAATGTAGTCAATATTTGGAATATAGCAAAATATACTGCCATTTATTTTTGTACAAACCTGATTATTAACATATTAATAATTGAAGGCATAGCTTATTGATGCCTATTTGTTATAGAATAGCCGTGGACACTGCCTCCCGGCTATTTTTTTGTCCCAAATTGGCGTTTTCTGTCTTTTTTTGGCGGTTGCTCAACGGTTGAGTAACCAATGGCCTTATTATATCTCCGTAATATTGCACCATAAACAATAAAAATAAGGTCATTATGAATAGAAGAACTGCACCGGGTGGACAGATAACCCACATGCTTAGTGCCATACTTGCTAAAGTTACCAACATTGAAAAGTTATTGGCTCCTGCCGTACATAATTTGCCGGACAGCGAGATACTGGATTCAAAAGGTGTGCGCCTGCTCACCAAGATGTCGGACAGGACACTTTTAAGACGACGCAATGACGGGACACTCCCCTTCCACCGTGACAAGGGGAAGATCTATTACCGCCGTTCGGATGTGTTGCGTGCCATGTTGCTGGAAAAAGAAGAACATTCTAAAAAATAAGCGTTATGAAGAAGATGATTAAAATTGAAAGCGGTTCATTCGCTGCACTCGTGAGAAGTTATAAGAAGTCGTTGAACATGCTGGCCGTCCTGCAACATATCTGTCAGGAAAATGACGTGGCGCTTTCCATGCTGCCCAATGAAGTCTGCGAACTGATAAATCTCGATCCGGCAGAAATTGAGAAGCAGCGTTTGAGCGGACGGTTACGTTTTGCGGAAGAAGAGAACGGGACAAAACATTATTCGATTGTGGATATTATCAACCTGAAAGATTCGATTGACTGGAAAGTAATCAACAAACAGGTGGAAAGCCTTTCCTTTGAGGAAGAGGAATGATGTAATTTACGGCTGACAGACAAGGGCACGGCGGGCAAGGTCGGATTTATCCGGGTGCCAGCCGTGCCTCTGTCCTTTCCTGAGAAGCGGCTCTTTGCTGTAACCTGCGGAAGTGGAGCCTGCGGAGCTTCCGGGGTTACAGCAATGTGCCGCAGGAAACATTAGGATATTTTTTTCAGCTCCCTTGCCGGGGTGATAGTATCCCTTGCCGGTACATGTTTAGCCTGCCGTGGTAAATCAGGGATTACGTCACTGCCACTGACAAGTTTCTGCTTTTCTACTACCGTTTCTTTGCCTTCTACATTTTCATGTCGTCCTACCGGTTTAAGGGTAAGCTGTATCTTCCGGTTCAATGTGGCAAGCTCTTCACCCAACTTTTTGATTTCTCCCTCTTTGGGCCATGTGGCTGCCACTATTTCCTGCAAGACCGGAATATCTTTTGACAACTCCGCATTTTCCTTTTCCCGTTTCTCAATCATGCCGGGAATACGTTCCAGCGCATTGATGAAATACATTACGGCCAGTTTGGGGTCTTTGGCTATGTAGCCGTTATGATAGGTATATTTGATACCGTCCAGTCCCTCGACCATGAATTTGTTATGCAAGGCTTGCGTGTCTCCGTCACAAGTCTTTTCGGTACGGACAAGGATACGAAAGTCGAACAGGGTTCCGATTTTCATGTAATCGTCTTCCGTCCGGGCCTTCTGATTGATTGCGGCAAGCCGGTTGCCGAGTATCTCGATATTGTCCGAGTCCACACCGTCCAGTTTCAGAGGATTGGGACGAAGCCCGGTTTCCGCATCTACCGGAGCCACTTTATTGAGGTATTCCCAATCTCTGGTAAAGCGTCCGATAAAAATGTTGTTCTTCTCTATTCCGGCGGTCTTTTCATTCAGCTTTCCTTTCGCGTTTCCTTTATTACGGTGATACGCCTGCCTTTCGCTTTCAAGGACTGCCAGTTTCTTGTCCAGTTTTGCCTTTTCCAACAAATCGTCGTTGCCTGAAAGAATAGCCACGTATTCACTGAAATTGCCTCCGCCGTTTTCGTCTATCGCCCCTTCGTCAATGGTACGGGCGGCCAGATTGCGGCTTTTAAGCTGGTTGATGAACACCTGCTTGTTTTGCAGCAGGTTGAACTTGTAACTGTCCAGAGACTTTTCCACCGCATAGATGTAACAGTCCACCTTGTTATCGGCATATTGCTTGGCGATGATATTGCCCTTTCTTACCGCCCGTCCGTTACGCTGCTCCAGGTCGGACGGCCTTCAGGGTATGTCCAGATGATGGATGGCCACGGCACGCTCCTGTGCATTGACTCCCGTTCCCAGTTTCTGTGTGGACCCGAACAGGAAACGGATGCGCCCGGAGTTCATATCCTTGAACAGTTCCTTGCGTGCGTTGTCGCTGTTTGCTTCCTGAATGAACTTTATCTGCTTTTCCGGAATATTATGGTCTTCCACGAGTTTGCGCCTTATCTCACTGTAGATGTTCCACTGGTCGGGTTTATAGGTACTCAAGTCTGAAAAAATGAACTGTGTGCCTTTTTGGGCGAGATATTTATAGTAATATTCCGCAATCTTGGCTGCGCAATGGGACGCCTTGTTTCCCGGATTATCGCCGTATTCAGGGTCTATCAGCCGCATGTCAAGCGACATCTTGTTCGAATAGTTGGTGGCGATCAGCATCTGTGCCTTTTCTTCCGCCTTGGACAAAGGCTCCCTGTCTATGTAGGCTGCATTCCCGGTTTCAGCGAACTTTATCAGTTTCTGAATGAAAATCTCCTGCTGGGGAGTGGGCGGTATGTGATAGAGTTGCTCGTTGAGTTCCGGCCTGTCAACCCCTACGTCTTCAGCCGTTTTGTAATCGGTTATCTCCGCATAAAAATTGGCGAGTTCCGGTACTTTGATAAAATAACGGAAACGCTCTTTCTGTACGACCTGGTTGGTCACGGAAAATTCAAAGTCCGTGCTTTTCTTCGCATAGACGGCCGCCCAACCGTCAAAACAGGTGATCCCCTGCCGCTCCATTTCCTTCGGACGAAGATATTTGAAAAGGAGATAGAGTTCCGTCAGGCTGTTGGAAATGGTTGTACCGGACAGGAAAGTGGCCCCCAAATCCCTCCCTGTACGCTCCTGTATGGTACGGATGGCAAAAAGCATGTTCATGGCCTTCATGCTTCCTTCGGGGTTGCCCAGACCGGAAACTCTTGCATGGCGTGTATTGAACATCAGGTTCTTGAAATTGTGCGATTCGTCAACGAAGAGGTGGTCGATGCCCATTTGCCTAAAATCGGTCACGTCGTCCGTCCGGTCTTTTATATCCTGTTCCAGCTTTTCAAGTTTGGCCTCAAGGTTCTCCTTTCTCCTTTCCAGCCCCTTCTTTATCCAGCCGCTCACTTCATTGCCCTGCTGCTCGAATACCGCGAGATTCTCTTCGATGCTGTCTATTTCCTGCGTATATATTTCCTGCTGTATTTCGGGGGACTGGGGTATTTTCCCGAACTGGTCGTGTGTCAGGATGATACAGTCCCAGTTATTGTTCTTGATGTCATGGAATATTCCGACACGTTTCTCCGGTGTAAAGTCCTCCTTGCCCGGATACAGCACTCTGGCGTTCGGATAGGCTCTCTTGAACGTGTCGGCTATGTCATGCACATTGCTTTTGAGTCCGATAATCATCGGCTTGTTCGCCAGTCCGAGACGTTTCATCTCAAAGGCGGCCACGCACATGATGAGGGTCTTGCCCGTACCTACCTGATGGTCGATTATCCCGCCGCCGTTCATCTTCAGCATCCAGACGGCATTCTTCTGGCTGTCGTACAGGGACAGTATGCCTAGCCCTTTCAGGTCAAGGAACGGGAAACTCTGTAGGGAGCCGTCGTAATCGGGACGTACATAACAATTGAACTTACGGTTGTACATATCCGCAAGGTGCTGTTTAAATTCGAGTAGCTGCTCGTTCAGCCAGCCTGTGAAAGCCGACCGTATTTCATTGATTTTGGCATCGGCAAGCTGGATGGCCTCGGCATCACGCGCCTTTATATCATTGCCTTCTTCATCCTGTACGGTCTTGGTTATGTCGGGCACCGTGTTGTGCAGCGCATGCTTCAGCAGGTCGTTTCCGTAGTAGCTTCTTTTCTCTCCTTTCACATAATATTTATCAGTGATGTTTGCGTTCGTTTCTTCAAAACTCACACTGAACTCGTCAATGGATTCCGTATAGTGAATATGGGCTTTTGCCTCAAAAAGGTATCCGGCAAACTCTTCATATACGGACACGGGTATCCACCTTTCTCCCAGATTAAAATCAAGCAGTTCGAAACTGATCGGCTCCGGAATGGCTTTCTGCAAGGCTTCCAATGATTTCTTGCTTGCGTCGTCATCGGGATAGTCTTTCAGGTAGTTCTCTATCCATTCGACTTTGGCCACCACATTGCCCGCTATGAAACGGTCTTTGATTTCATAGTTCTTCATCATGGGATTGTAGAAGATACGGTTGTCCAGTTGTGTGAGCAGTTCCTTCCTGCCTGTTTCACTGAGATTTTCCATATAGTCCAGATTGACCTCCCCGAACTTGTTCAGGGATGCCGCAAGCGCTTCCTGCGGTGTATCCACATGGGTCACTTCATTGGCATTGAACGATACGGGAACAGAAAATATATCCGCCTTCTGTATCTTGCCGTTAACGGAACGTTCCAATGAAAGTATTTCCCGTCCTCCGGCATCCATCAGCAGGAACTTGGCATTGTCCTTTCCGTTCAATTCCCTGAACATGCGGTAAAAACTGTCATACCGCTTGACCAGTTCTTCCCGTAGTTCCGGCTGTTCCGTTTCCGTTTCGGCTTCCTTATTGTAGAGATTGTGGTAGGCTTCACGGAGCGGGATATAGTAGGCGGCCCGGTATTGTTGGGTGACTGTCAGTTTAAGCGGATGGAATTGTACTTCGGGAGTACCCACCCCTCTTAAATATCCGTATTGCTCACCCGATTTCACGATGGAACCGTTCTTGTATTCGGGACGTGTCTCTCCGGTAAACGGTCGTGGTTCCATTTCTTTCTTCCGCTCTTCCTCGAATTTTTGTCTGCGCTCCTGCCATTTTGCTTCCGCTGCCGCCCGTTCCCCGGTCATGTCTTCCTGCGTGGCGGCTTGATCGTACATGTTCTCTTGGGAGAAGAGATTGAACATTTCCGGTTCATCCCCTTTCTTTTTGCGGGATGCCGACGGTGCCCGGCTTGGTGAAGGTCTGCTTTCTACCACTTGCACCTCCGCTTGCTCTTCATCCGCATAGGCGGCAAACAGGTTGAGCATGGGTTCATAGGGCTGTGCGGGACTTTCTTCCTGTACCTCCTGCCGTTCTGTCTCTCCTGCTGTTTCCAATAGTGTCTCAAACTCCGTTTTGAGGATGGTGGAACCGTTTGGGCGGGATAGATTGTCATCATAAAGTTTCCGGTCAAGATGGTTCTCCACATCTTGCGCCAATAACCGCCTGAGTTGTTCGGAAATGGCGCCGATGCCTCCTTCATGAATAAAATTCATGGCCGGTTGTCCGTACATGTTTTTACCCATAGATACGGAAGTATGGACGATATGGGCTAAATCGGCATAGCTGTTGTTGATATTGATGCTGCCGGATATAAGACGGGTTTCAATAAAGTTCCGTTCCTTTTCGGTCAATTCCGATTTTCGGGTATTCTTCTGTAATACGATCAGGTCACTGCTCACTTCCGTACCCGCATCAACAAACAGGTTATCCGGCAGACGTATGGCTGAAACAAGATTGGCATGGTTCACCAGCCATTCCCTGACTGGACGGTTCTGTGGCGAGTCCATGACGCCCGAAGTCGTGATATAGGCCAATATCCCACCTTCGTGTAACGTATCCATACCTTTGAGAAAGAAATAGTTGTGTACGGCGGCAAGTGAGGATTTACGTACGACGTCTTCGCTCCGGTCAAAATCCCGGTCATAAACTCTGGTATTTCCAAACGGGATATTGGATGAAACCATATCGAAGTAATTATTATAATAGGGCTGTATGGACTGGAAACCGTCTATGGTCACCCTGCTTTCCGGATAGAGGGATGAGAGGATTTTTCCCGTGAGTTTGTCTTTCTCGAAACAATGTACTTCGGGAACATCCTTCAAGCCGCTGATAAACATGCCCGTTCCGGCAGAAGGGTCAAGAAAACGTCCCGGACGGATTCCCGGTACCTGCAAGGATTCCTGCATGGCCGTTACCACCGGTTCCGGTGTGTAAAAGGCTGTGAGAACGGAGCTTTTAAGGCTTTGGACGTATGCCTTGTATTCTTTTTCGTCTTTGGAATACTCACGCAAAAGTTCATGCAGCAGTCTGACCTGGGGAAACAGTTCCTTGTCTGTCTTTCATTTTTCAATGTCCGTGTCCTTCTCCGCCGGATTCAGGATGCACTTCAATCCGCCGAAACCCGAATAACCGTTCAAAACTTTGCGTCCTTCTTCCGTGAGACAAAACTCCGGGCGCATGAATATCAATTCAAGTGCGGCTATGTTGTCCGCCAAATGTTGTCGTTTGTTATATGCCATATTGTTCTATATAAAATTGTATGAAACCTGTTAGTTCAACGGTAAGTGTATGATAGGACGGGGATGATTCAAACCGGTCATCTATGGGATATTTGCTGAATACTGTTTCTGCGGGTGACAATACTTTCAAGCAGAAACCCGTCCGTCTTTCAGGCCGTACTTCGGGAAACCACTCCGACACGACCTCGAAAATCGTATCGAATCTGGAAAAGCGCAAGTCCTGATAGAGAACGGACTCGGCCAGTTGCAAAGCCTGCGTAACGGATAAGCCGTCATGTATGGCACGTTCGTAGCTGCCTGCCGCCTCGTCAGCCCGCGCCCGGACAAGTGCTTTGTTACCGGCAATATGCGGATAACTTTCCTTTAAATAGAGAAGGAGAGTTGTCTCAAAATAGGACAATTCTCCGGTTGCGGTATTTTTATCTTGTATAGTCATTTGTTATCGCTTTAAAATGTTAATCGGATATTAAACATATACCCGGCTGCCATAAAAGAGAACCGGGTATATATCTGATGTAAACATGAATAATCTGTCTGTTACATGACTGAAAGGCTCTTTTTTGACCGGGCCTTTACAGACGCCACATGGCGGGGTGCCTGCTGTTTCACCTCCTTTTTCTTGTCATTTTTCTTACTATCAATAGTGGGTTTGTATTCACGGGCGTTACGTCCTATCAGCAGTTGGTTGCTCTTGTTGCTGAAACGTACATCATCGGAAAATACCCTGCCTTTATAGCGCATATTCTCAACGAATACCATTTCATGGTTCTGAAGCATCTTCTTCTGTTCAGGTGTGATTTTGGCCCCCATAATAGTGTCGTTGACTTTGAGTTGTTCGCCGGACTGCTTGAATGCGATGTCCATTATCCTCGGATCAACGAAAGCGACACCGGAAAGCAGTGTATCGTTTTTGCGCTGTATGTCGTTGATAGGAAGCTGTCCGCCTGACGCGAGGATTTGCTTCTGTTTGTCATCCAGTCTTTTCCCGTAGATATAATCGGGTATCTTGATGGCATCCACCGGCATGGTAATGATACGGTTGCTCGGTTCATGGAAAGATACATAACAGTTGCAGACCGTTCCCGTATGGGTATCCTTCATCTCCTTGACTGCTCCCAAAGTTCCGGTGTCTTTAAGCGACTGCTTTTCCTCGTCCGTGAATACTCCTTTATAGGCAGGCAGGTCATACTGCGGTTTGTCGAGTCTGCTTAGAGTTTTCAGTTGTACCTTGCCGTCCTCTCCCTTGACACAAAGGAAACAGGCTTCCCCCATATCCTTCTTTTCACCGTTCACTTCCTTGCTGATGGGGAAAGCCATCGAGGTAATCCTTCCTTTCAGCATCTCACCCATGCAATGGTTGTCAAACAGCAGTTGCTTGTCAACTCCCAGTGCGGCGAGTTCTTTCCACGGAAGCTGGTGTTCGTCGAACTTATACCGGCGGGCGAGTTTGGCGATACGCCCTTCATCGTTGAGTTCGCTATTCTCCACCAGTTTTTTGCCTTCCACTCCGGGATCTTCCCCTTTTCGGATCTGGACTACGGCATTCAATGTCTTTTCCAAAAGGACAAGAGGTACGAGGAAGAAACTGAAACTCGTGGGATTTTCGTACTGGTTCTTGAAATTGGTGAAGAACAGTTCCAGCGGTGAGGTACGATCCAGTTTAAGGAAGCTGCTGCTGTTTTTCTTGTCGGGTGGCACGATTTCAAGACTGCCGTCCTGCTCGTTCATTTTGGAAACGACTGCGGTCTTGTTGGTTCGCTTGTCAAGGATGGCCATTACATGCTCGTCCTGACTCTGTTCTTGTTGTTCTTGCTTTTTCTTAGCCATAAAATCAATAATTTAAGTGATACAATAATTAATCAATACCGAGTAAACTTTAGCCCGTCGGTGCGAATGTAGATGTTTAATTAATAGGTTATTATGTTTTTTCTATCAGCAGTAATGAATGACGGTGATTGGCGGGAGTTGTCCGTAAGTACAATCCTCTTCATAGATTACTGTTTACTTCAAAAACATAATCTACAATTTTTCGAAAACAATTTTTCACATACCAATAAATCTCCTTACCTTTGTATAGAAGAAAATAATGCTTATCCTTGAGTATTTGCAGCAAAGAAAAAGTTTTAATGTTGGAATGTCACTTGAAGGAAAAAGCTAAAAGTGTTTCATGGAATGTAATCGAAAGAGCATGGTATATGAGCCGTAGATCTATCAGTGGAACTAAAGTGTTTGAGATATCGGTGGGAAATTATTTGTTCTCAGTCGGTGTTGATAATGCACAATGGGAATATAGAATGTCTGCATTATGCTAAGTAATCAGATACATTTTCATTTATAAAACGAGTAATTATGACTTTACTTGAATTAGCACATTACAAAGGAATGACCATCCAAGCCGTATGCGAAGAGATAAAGCGTGTGACTGGATATGAGTTACCCTGCACACGTAATGTTAATGTAGTAGATTCCATTATCAAAAAAGTTGCTCCTGCCTATTTCAATAGAAAAGTGAATACTGAAACTGCATATGAAAGAAAGGAGAAAAGAAATAAGGAAAAAGGAAAAGAAAAAGGATCGCAAAAAGCAGGAGAATCTGAAACCCATAAAGAAATAGAATTTCTTACTTCTGATGAAGATGAGATAATCACAATCGTACGTAAAAAAATGAGTGATTGTGTTATTCTTGACTTCTTAACCGGTGGTACACTCACGTTGCAAAAGTCAAATTTCGGTAAAAAGCCTGTTATTAACAAGGGGGATATCGTGGGTCTTAAATTTATAGATTCACCTGATTGCAATACAGATGAACGCTTTAATGTATGTTATATTCTTCCGAAAGTACAATGGCAGAAAACTAAAATAGAGAAAGCCTATAATGAGAAAGAAGTAATATTAGGAAGAATTCTTTATCCATTTAAGGATCAAGGTTACTTTGTCAATATATATGGTATACAAGCCATAATGTTCAACAATCAAATATCTGAGAATACACAACTTTACGAGGGAGCAGAAGTAAAGGTCGCCATTTCCTCCGTAGAAATCGAAGGAATAAAATTCCGTGTGAGTGTATCTCAAAAATGGGCTGAAAGTCTTTCGAAACAAAAAGAAAAGAAAGGATATGCCAAAGCAATAAAAGATGATTACGAAAGCATTCATGTGGACGAATACTTAGATACAATAATAGATAGAATTGATGAAAATTATATCATTGTAAAATATGATAATCTTCTAGGGATAATATATCGAAGCGATTTATTTTGGTGCAATGTAAAGAATATTAACGACCATCTTGAAGAAGGTAATCCGATTAGAGCAAGAGTAGTATCTAAGGAAATAAAAGAGGATGGAAAGTTTAATGTGCGACTGAGCCACAAAGAATTTTCACTTAACCCGTGGGAAAGCACTGTATTTAATGAGCTAGATGAAGTCTGTGGTCCAATAACTGCCGTTTATGACAGATTCATTACTATAAAAATTGCTGAAGGGGTTGAGGGAATACTACATGCAAACAATATGACGCGCATGGAGTTCGAAGCCTTAAAGAGCTGGACATATGATGACGATGATGTCAATGTGATTATTAAGTCCATAGATAAGGATAACAAACGAATAGAGTTATGTACTCCTGCGCTCGAAGAAATAAATGAAATATGGGATAACATTCACTTGTATTATGAAGTCGATAAGTCATATAAAGGCAATGTAATATCGTACGAAGATAATCAATTATGGATTCAACTTGAAGAAGGCATTGAAGCTTCCATCAATAAAAATGAGATGAGTTGGACAAACAGCTCATTAATAAATCTAGAGACATTCAGTTTTGGTGCACCCATCAATGTGTTTATTACCCATATAGATAGATCAAAGAGAAAAATAATTGCATCTATTAAACGACTAACTCCAAATCCATGGGAAACAGCTAAAGTGTCCATAAGTGTAGGAGACACGCGTATTGTGGAAGTCATTGATAGAAAAGAAAAGGTATTAATTGTAGAGACACAAGATAGCTTCCATCTCATCGGTAGGATAAAATTGTCAGAAATTTCGTGGTTTCCATTAAAACAAAATGAAGAACCTCAGATTGGCTGGAAATTAGAAGCCAAGGTTATGGTGTTTCAGCCTGAAAAGTATGTTCTTAAACTGAGTGTAAGACAACTACAAGAAGACCCTTGGAACAGTTTGTATATAGGTGCAAAAGTAAATGGAACGATTCAAACCAAAACAGATCCTGCATTTGTTAATGTACAATTAGAAAATAAACTATTAGCGAAAACTTCCGAATTAGAGTTCATTTCCCAGATTGGAAAGATATATCCATTCAAAGTAGTTAGTTGCAATAGAGCTACCCAAGAAATAATTGTTAGTCACAAAAGTCTAGTTTTTGACCAAAAGACAGAAGAGATAGTTAAGTCATTCTTTAATGTTCAGTAAAGAAGATATGAGTTATAAAGTAAACGAAGCACATCAGAATTTTCTTATTATAGATGGAGAACCAAAATTCTCCAAGGGGGTGTTATTCCCACATAATATAATTTATGATGGGGAAGAAATGAGCCTTCCATTTGCTATGAGTATAATGAAGCAATTACGAGAAGACACCTCCCTTTTGAAGGAACTGAAGGTCATCACTCGTTTTGGTTCAAATCAGGAGCATGTCATCTTATCATATGATTGTAAGGATATGCTACATATATCTGACTACGAGACTACACTTAGTGAGAATACTATCTACAAAGGAAAAGTTATAGCCAAAACAAACAACTCGACAATTATTGCTGTCAATGGATGTTATGGGTATGTAGATGAACCTAATGATAACGAACTTGACGACATCATTAATGTAGCTATTATAAAAAATAGTAAAAACAAGTTTGGATTCTGCCGATTTAGTGTAGCCAATAGTATAGAAGACACTACTATAAGTTCCGGTGTCTCAGAAAGTATTGAGGAATTCCTCACAAAAGAAGAATTAGCTGCTATTGAGGATGATAACAAAGAGACCATTGAATGGGTTTTAGACAACATTGATGGGATTACACGTAAGAATGTAAATGTGGTAAGAGAAGTTTTGCACCTTACGTATAATCCCAATACTCAATCAGATTTAGCTCGTTTTCTATCAGAGAAGCCACAATACTTTGCTGAGAATAATTTCTGGATAGGAGGTTATAGAGATACTGAAACAAACGATGCCAAACTCATTATGTATGACTGCAACGATGTAGTTATTGAAATACAAGTGAACGAAAGTGGTTTATGGGTTCAGGAATTCTCACATGACAGAATTAAAAGCAATGCACAATATCTCCTAAATAATAATGTAAAAGCTCTTGTTATATCTGGTAGCAATGTTATTCTTCATGAAAATAGTTACTTATGTGAAGATAATATAGAAATAGGAAATAAGATACTGAATCAACTATCTGTAGCTAAAGACATTATTCCCAAGCTGAAAGTTGCTATCAAAACTCTCAAAGAGAAAGCAGGAATAGAGTATCTTACTTTAAAGGAGTATCTAACTTATCAAGAAAATAAGGAGAAAGAATATAATAGAAACAATGTCGTTAATATTGCGGGGAATGAAGCAACTATAACTACTTCGACAAGCAATGGGAAAACAGCACTATTCCTAAACATTGCTTCAGAGGTTTCTTCTCTATTTACGGAACAAGATGAAGATGTATGTCACATCGAGATTACTAATAACTCTACGAAGATAAACGCAGAGATAAAGATGAACGCACATAAGACTGGTTATAATATAGAGTTTTATAACGAGCATCTTAATATCGACGGATTAAGAAAAGATGGCTTCGAGCTAAGACGACGTGCGGGAGTAAGGCATCTAACTCTTCAAAAAGAATCAATTGATAATTTTGTGTATGGAGAAGGACAATCAGACATCTTCGAAAAGCTGAATCGTGGTGAACTTATTCCTCCCACACCTGATGAAAGTATGGAATTCTTTGATACAAAATTTGTCAATGTAGAGGAAGGTAATAACCAACCATTAGCAATACGAAAGGCCGTTAACAATAATGACATATTCCTCATTCAAGGTCCTCCGGGAACAGGAAAGACCTCTGTTATTGTAGAAATTATTAAGCAACTGGTCATCAATCGTGGCGAAAAGGTCTTAGTATGTAGCCAAGCACATTCCGCTGTAAAGAACATCTATGATAGACTGAATAACGTTGATGAACGTATTAAGATTGGAAACATTGACGAGGAAGAAACGATGATTCCAGATGATCTGAAAGAACATCCGGAATTTCTAAAGAACAATGAGTTATTACTCAAAGATTTGGAGACATGTGATTCAACGGAAGAAGTAAGTAAACAAGCAGAGAACAGCTATACATATAAATCAAGTACCAAAGATTTATTTAAGAAGAGACATGAATACATCTGTAAGTACTACACAGCTAATAAGCCTAGTAGCACAATAGAATGGATAGAGATCCTTTCGGAGTTGCGTAAAGGTCTCATTGAATTAAATGATGACGCTAAAGCCTTCAATAATGCCAGACATTACCAAGGTTTAAACGTTGTCATGGGTACTTGTATAGGTATTGGTATGAATACCGACTTACAAAGAAGTGGAATAGTTTTTGATACAGTAATCATTGACGAAGCAGGCAAAGCGAACTTATCAGAAACGACCGTTCCTATGAAGTTGGGGCGTAAGTATATACTTGTGGGAGACAACAAACAGCTTCCTCCTTTTATGGATACGGAAGATATATCTGAATTTGTCGGTGAAAGCGGAAACAGCTCCCTTTATAAAAAGGATGTAGAAGATGCAATTAGTTCTTCGTTATTTGAAGACTTTTTAGAAGACAGCAAGTTTCCTACAGAAAGTTCAATTCTACTTAACTATCAGTATAGAATGAACCCTGATATAGGAGCTTATATTTCAGAACTTTTCTATGAGGAGGCTTTGAAAAATGGTAAAGGTACCGAAAAGCAAGTATGTAAATTGAGATCATTTCCTTCAGCTGTGACATTCATTGATACATCATCATTAAATAGAGAAAAAGCATATGAAAAAGGAAATTCTAAAGAAGGATGGTATAACCCTGAGGAAATATCAATCTTTAAGGAGAGACTCCTTCCTCGACTAGAAGAATTGATAGCAGAAGAGTCCAATATAAGTGTAGGTATTATTACTCCTTATCGGAAACAAAGAGCTCTTCTAATGAAAGAAGTCCGAGGTACATCTTTGGATAATTCAGTATATACAATAGACTCCATTCAAGGAAGTGAATTTGATATAGTGATACTTTCATTAGTAAGAGCATTTAATACTAGATATGGGAATAGAACGGTAGGCTTTCTTGATGATATGAGACGATTAAATGTAGCACTTAGTAGAGCTAAAAAGAAACTTATCATCATAGGAAATCTGGATACTCTATGTGATGAAAAAGCACATAGTAAGAAAGGAAGTAATCTTAGTATTGAACCAACCGAGGTATTCAAGAAGTTACGCCTTATACAAGATAGAACAGCTGAAAAGACATCTCTAGATATATTAATGTATGAGATTAAAAATAAGCGACTGGAAAACGGAACAGTCTTTGAGAACTGTACGTGGAAATGGGCTGATCAATATGATACCTCAAAGATATATGTCAATTTTGACATTAATGGAATAATACACACTTTTCCAATAAAAACGGATAAAATCTTCCATCGTTATGGAGCTGCTAATGATACAATCAATGTGTCCTTTTTAGGAATTGCTGAAAATGGAAGAGCTATGTTTGAGTATATTCCCAATGTGAGCATATCTGAAATGATAGAAGATGATGCCCTCTCTAATGTGAAAGCAAGAATGATTGAGTGGGGTGATGACGAGGAAAAGGATGAAGCACTTTTCGAATTTGAAGATGGTTCAGATTCTATACTTGGAATTTTCAATAGAATAGGTCAAAAACATATTCTATGGGATCTTCTTGAGAGCAAATACGCTGGATTCATCCCTTTGTATATACAAGATAAAACTGCATCATTAGAGAAGAAACCTTATGATGAATTTCAAAAAATACATAAAAAAGGAGACAGAGTATGGATTAAGGTCATCGATGATACATGTTCGATGAACTATTATATCGTCAAATGTGGTGATGTCTATGGTAAAGTAAATAAATACTATAAATATAGTCTGAAACGAAACCAAGAAGTAGAAGCAACTATTTATAGTATTTATGGTCAAAGTATCTCATTCAATGTAATGTAAGTATGAAAAAGGAAGATATTTTGCAATATGTGGAAAGTGAAAATGGAAATATCATCGGGTATTTTCAGGTACCTTTCCCTGTATATGTAGTCCATGTTGCTTATGACAGCGTGGACTCTGACCCGTTTTTCCCATTGTATAAGGCTATTCTTAGATATGCAAAGAGCTGTCCTAAAATGGATAAAACTCCTTATTTCGCAAATCTAATAGGCTTTGAGAAAGAGCTTATCGATCAATGTATTAAGCGTCTTAAAGAAGATGGAATGATACGACTCACATTGGGTGATTATAGGTTAACAGATGATGCAGAACGTAAGTATTTGACGGCTAATAGCAGACCTACTGTAAGGGTGACAGGTTCATTTCTTGTGGATGGAAAAAATCTAAAACTTCTGCCTGAATTCATTTATCAAAGCGATCGACGATTGTCGAATTGGGAGGTAAATGTATCAGCACACATGGCTATTGATTTAGCTATGAATGCGGCTCCAGGAAAGAAGGTTGTTCAATATTTGGGTAACTCTAATACGTTGGAGATGCTTCATCTTGAAACTACCGGTAATAATTTTGAGGTACTTGAATTTGATAAAAAGTTCCTCAGTGGTGCCTATGCCGTTTTTTATCTCGATGAACAGAACCAATACCATAAGGATATTATATATGATGGGCACTTATTAACATGCGATGCTACCGGTTCTGCTAAAACATATACCATTGAACTTAATAATAAAGAAAAAAGTTCAGATAAATGGGGTTTCACACCCAACTTAGGTTATAATATATCAGATAGTACGAAGATGGCAAGCGTTGCTGTATTTGCTCAAAATGATGGCTGGTCAAAGATTCTATCTGAAAGATACAAAACAAATAATTTTGTTTTCCAAATTGAGACAGATGAAATCACTAAGCTTCCTTGCATCTATATTAATGACTCCCTCATAAAAGCATCATCTTCACCATTAGATATTATAGAGGATGCCAAAAGAGGATACATTGATTTTACTGTTAAGTCAAACGGCGTTATACGCATAAAGACCAAACATGAGATTCAATCATACATTGATTTTATTGATGCCATCAAAGCTTGGTACGGGAAGCCTGATAATAATGGTAAGGTAGTCGCGTATAAGCTCAAACAACTATTTAATAATTGGAGACAATTGATGGTTAGATTTAAGCTCTATGAGGATCTGGAGAAAATAGATTGTGATTGTTTCATCTTCAATAAGTAAAATTCCATGATGCAGAAACTATATTATAATAGCCAAAAAGATTCCGAATTAACAGATCGAATTTTTGAACTAATTGGGAATGCAAAATCATATATCAAAACTGGGAACTTTTTCTTTCAGGACCCTAAATTGAATGAGGCTCTCATTATGGCCGCTGAGAGAGGTGTGGCTATATTCGTTATATCTAATCTTAGAGGAGACGAAGAGCGAGGGAAAAAGTATATGAAAAGGGATAAAGAAGTTTCATCTGAGACAGATCCACACATTCCTCACCTACACGAGTTACATAGAAAAGGTATTCATGTACATCTTAGTAATGACTTGCATGCTAAGTTCCTTATTGCAGATGGAGAGGAAGGACTTATTATGAGTGCAAACTATACAACAAACAGCCTTTATGGAAACCCGGAAAATGGTGTAGATATAATAAGAGAAGAGCTGGATGATTTGGAATATCTTTTCGATGTATTATTCATGAATCAAGATATTGTGTTATCTGAAGATGGTAATAAGTATCGCTATCTTTTGACATCTAAACCTATAGCTAGCAATCTATTCAAAGACATAGGGAAGAAAAGTAAGTTGGTTTTCACTGCAAAATCCAGTAAAAGCAATCTTCAGAACTGTTCATACACAAGTATTTATACTACAATAGCAGAGGTTATAAACTCAGCAAAAGAATACCTCATTATGGTCTCTTGGTCATATAAAAGAATTAATGATCTACCGCTCATAAGAGATGCGGTACGAGCAGCAATAAAAAGAGGGGTTAATGTGACCGTTCTGTATAGCGATAAAATGAGTGAAGACAAACTAGCTGGAACAGAAAGAGAACTCCCTAAATTGGTAGGGAAAGAGAATGTAAAATCATGTTGTCACAAGTTCCAGGCAAACCATTCAAAATGTGTTCTATCGGAGAAAAAGGGTGTCATGTTCACTGCAAACATAGATGGAGACTCTGGTTTATTATCAGGTTTTGAAATTGGATGTATTCTTTCCGATGAACAAAGAGAACAAGCTAATAATCGAATTAATCAGATATTAAAAAATGGATAATAACTTTCAAGCCCACGTCATTGAGTGGAAAAAGATGAACCAAACAGGGCGTTTCGTTGAAGCACGTCAGTATTATTTCGATGAACTATTTGATGAGGTAATAGAGAACTTTGAGAATAATTTAGTCTGGCCAATTGAGCCAGTCGATGTATTATTGTCTGTACTTGGATTCACTCCAGAGCCTATCATATTAGCAGCAAGAGCTTTAAATCCAAAAAAACATATTATACTTCATGATAAAGGTGTTGCCTTCAATGAAGATAATATCAGATTCTTACCGAAGTTTTTGCCAAATGGATATGAGAAAATAGAATTAAAGGATGAATCCTTCGGAACTATATATGATACACTAAAAGAGCAAATGGCATTTAATGCAGGACGTAGTTATGCGATAAATATAACAGGCGGTAAGAAATCAATGATTGCTTCAGCAGGTATATTTGCACGTGATTTTAATAGCTCTGTCATTTATGTAGATTACAATGATTACGATCCTAATCTGAGACGTCCCACACCTGGGAGTGAATATATGAATATCGTATATACACCTACTAGAGATTTACCTGAGATATTTCATCGATAAATAAAGCTATTTGTATGTTTCTATTTAATTAGATTAAAGCAGAAAAAAGTCTTTTGAAGATTGTAATCGAAAAAAATCTTGTTCTTTGTTTTTGCGAATATACAATTCAGGAAAACCTAATTATACTCAAAACTGAAAAAGGATATAAATTGAAAGAAAGGATAAAATAGTATTAAGAGCATGAACAGGTTAACTCCCCAATTATCATGCCCTTATTCTGATATAAATAATGATTTTAACTTTCTCCTAACAGATGTTTGAGTTCTGGGTCATTTTCAATACGAATCAGTTCGTTTTCCACCAATTCGACAATATCCTGTTTGATTTGTCGATAATTCGCCTGTATCTGCTGCTCCATCGTATCATTGCCGTTTTTGTCCAGAAAGCTGCTGATTTCGGGAATGGGCTGATAAGCCGCCGTCTCCTTCTGTACCGCTTCATTATCCACTACTATCTGCGCATGGAAAATTTTCTGCTCTATAGTCTCGCCGAAATTATCTGCTACTGCACCGACAAACATTCCTTGCGAAAGTGTACTGATTTTGCTGGCAGGTATCAGGCTGTCCAGTTGGGTGCTGATGGAAGTAGACGTATCGTTACGGTTGATGCTCATGGATTCCCGCTTTTGAAGAATTTTCCCGAACCTTTCCGACAGTGTTTTGGCGGTTTCACCTACCACTTGACCGCTGAAAACATTACCAACAGTTGACATGATTACGGCGGCCTCCTTGTCTCCGTAATCGCGCTTTAACTGGCTGAAGTCCTGAAAGCCCAACACAACCGCCACTTTATTACTTCGTGCCGTGGCAATCAGATTATCCAAACCTTTAAAGAAAATTGTGGGTAACTCGTCGATAATCACACAGCTTTTAAGCTGTTTCTTCTTATTTATCAGTTTAACGATTCTCGAATTATAGAGTCCCAACGCTGCCCCATAGATGGAAATTCTATCGGGATTGTTGCCCACACATAACACTTTCGGTTCCTTCGGATTGTTAATATCCAGCGTAAAGTCACTGCCGGACATGACCCAGTAGAGTTGGGGACTTATCAGCCTGGACAACGGGATTTTAGCGGATGCTATCTGGCCCATCAACTGTTCGGCAGCTCCCCCTTTCCATGCGTCAACGAACGGACTCAAATAATTCTCCAAATCAGGATAGCTTGTCAGAATGGTGAATACGTCTTCATACCTTTTATTAAGCAATTCAATGGCATGTGGGAACGTGCAATACTTGCCGTTTTCATACAATTTCAAAAACCATATAATGGCAGTGAACAGGACGATTGGAGATTCCACAAAGAAGTCTCCCTGCTTCTGTACCCAGCTTTTATTGAGATTAAGCATGATTGTGTAACTCGATTCGTAAGCATCGGAAATATCCGTCATCAGTTCCGGTGCCAACGGGTTACAACGGTGGCTTTTTCTCGGATTATCAAAGTTTATTACATAAAATTTAGGCGGAACCTTGTAACGGTGCCGATACTTAATCAGATGGTTATAGGCGATAATGGATAAATCATCAAACTTGAAGTCATATATGTAAAGTGCATAGGCTTTCTCGATAGTCTGTTTAATAAATTGATTGACAATCGCATAGGATTTTCCGCTGCCGGGAGTTCCAAGTATCATTGTCGCACGAAAAATATTTACTAAGTTAATGAACCCATTATACATTTTTCCCTTAAACCAGAATTTCGTGCGCAGGTTAACGGAATATTCATTTTCCATTAATTTGGTCTCTTGCAAAAAAGATTCGTTCTCCGTATTGAAAACGTCTTCAAGCAGATTGTTTTTGAGCAAACGGCTTATCCATAAACCGGACGCCAACAGACAGAAGAAACCTCCGGTCAGTGTCGTGGTATAAAGCACGGCACAGACACCGGATGAAGCATTGACGGACAGTAGCCACCAGTTGAAGAAAAACAACAGGGTGCCTGATATGGCCGCAATGATAATCCGCCTTCATGTGATTTCATGTTTCTTCACTCCTTTGTTGCCCATGCAGGACAGACCGAGGAAAAGGACACAAAACAGCTTTGTGTAAAGCAAGGATGAAAACAGTCCGGTGGTACGTTGGAAATTGGATAGTATCTTATCTACTATATTGAGTGTTCAGCCCATTTCATGTAGCCAGCCGTAACAAAACCAATAGATGTGTATCGCCAAAAATAAAAAACTGATGGCCCGCATAAAGTCCGTGACTTTGGCAAGACCTCTTAAATCATCTTCATTCTGCATAATTGTAACTGTTAAAATTAAACTTCTTGTTCTATACCTTATTATATTATAGCTTGCGCCTGCGCTTCTTCTTTTTCTTGCGCCCATAGCGGAAGGCCGGGTCAATGTACTCGTGCGTATGGTCATCTTCCATAAGCACGGAGAAAATGTCAACGGCACCGAGTGCGGATGTATCAATCAAGCTGCCGGAAGATTCACTCTGATGATGACTTTGATTTTCCGGCTGCCGGTATTCCTCGCTTTCCTGCCTTTCTTCCGCTCTCGTTTCCCTTTCCTGCCGGGACGCTTCCTGCTCCGGCACCGGTATCAACCTTTTCCGGTCTGCATCCGGGTTGTTGAACAGTTCGTTGAACACATTGGCCGTAAAGGGCTTGCCCAGACGTGAACCGTTAAATACCGTCCGGCCCGCATGATCTATAAAGGTAATGCCGTAAAGACGTCCATCGGGATTGATACGGTAAATGACTTCTATATCCGCCTCTTTCAGCCTGCGTGCAAAGTCCTCCTTCGTACTTATGCCCTGCATGGCTTTGACGACTTCCTTACGTGTCCTTTCGGCGAGATTGTCTCTCTTTACTTTTTCAACGGATGCGGCAAACTTCTTTTGCAATGCTTCATAGTCCAATACCTTTCCGAACTTACTGGATTTGAAAGGCGTGCCTACCTGTTGTCCGTCATCATCCAAAGCTCCGTACATGATGCCGTGGTATTCCTTCCCGTCCACGCTTCCCCTGACCTCGTAAGCGGTTACGTTGTACAGATTCAGAAGGGTGTTGTATTCGGCAAGGGAATGACAGTTGTAACATTCCAGCAAGGTGTGGGCGGTATGCTTTACCTGCATTTTCACATCACCTTTCAGATAGTCCACCTTTTGCAGACTTACCAGTTCCCGCTCGCCATGTTCTCCGAGTGTGGGATGAAGCCCGTACTTCACTTCCATTTCACGACAGATGTTTTGTGCCCGGACGGCTTCCCGGTTGTGGTCTATCTTTTCTCCTTTCT
>ERZ779649.508-NODE-508-length-28675-cov-4.133788_pt1 | contig 28675 bp, 23 predicted proteins | sample MGYA00511882_ERZ779649 | MGnify/ENA primary metagenome ERZ779649 (study PRJEB29588, sample SAMEA2157793) | human gut metagenome | biome: human gut; feature: human-associated habitat; material: faeces | place: Denmark | collected 2008/2010 ... | reverse complement strand
TTCTTTTTATCTTAGTTAAAAATCCCATTAAAGTTTTAATTTGTTTCTTGTCTAAATTATTGAAATCAAAGTGTGCTGTATTCATAATTTAAATATCTCCCATTCTAATTAGTAATGATGCATACATGTCATCTACAGATGGCATGTTAAGAAACTTATATCCAGTAGAAAGAATATTACCAGTTTGAAGATTATCGAATATTTCTTTTGCTGCATCTTCTGTATAAAATTCTTCTACTTTACCTTCGATTGGAGGTGCTATATATTTATCGGTAATTCCTTTCCATGGTTGTGAACCTCCTCTAATATCAAATACTGTTACTGGACAACTTACTCTAAAGCATAGACAAAGTTCATTGATGTTATGACTAATATTTGTATGTGGATAAAACGCTGTCATATCCATATCTATATTATAAAGGAAGCAATGGCTAGATCTTTTACCGTATAACTCCATACCAAACTTCCTTACTAATAATGGATTGCCTACTAATGCTCCCTCTTTTTTGTCGTCATCATCGTCTACTGCATCTGGATCAATTTCCATTAATTCTTTTTTCTGCTTTTCTTTCTCGTAGAAGTTAAGTTTATTTACATTATTACCTGGGATTACATTTTGTCTTTCATAATAAATATACTGTGAATTACGAAGTACCGATGTCTGCTTAAATACATCCTTGTATGGAGTGCAGTTTAAATAAGACATCGACCAATAATTATCAACATCCTCTGTACGTCTCTCAATACCATATTGAAGTAAAACGTCTTTGATATTATAGAGTACATACTTACGATAATTATGACAAGCGAACTTTCTAAGATTACCTTCTTCACTGTAATCAAACTTGCTATCATCAATTTCTTTTTTAGCAATATCATTAAGTTTATATGACTTTAATTCTGGTTCACCTTTTCTTACCTGAGCATAAAGTCTTTCTTGACAATGCCATACAGTATACCCAGTAGCTTCAAAACAATCACTACTAGTCTTAATTGCTTTATGCTTTGGGTTGTTATCTTTAATAAATCTAGCTTCTCTATTAGGAAAATCTGGATGAGTATATAATTGCACTGGATCCATTCCTAACACTTTTGCTCTATCCCACATATATGGAACATCAAAGGACATATTCCAGAATAGCATAAAGTCTAACTTTAATATCTTTACTAGATTAAAATAATCTGTGAGCATTTTTCGTTCATCATCATATACATAAAACTTATAATCAAAACTACCATATAGCTCATCAAATGTTTCATGAAGTTCTTTTTCAAAGCCGTCTAAGTCTTTTAAGAACTCATCTTGTTGTCTATTTTTTTCATCGTAATCATCCTTACGCTCTTTTTCTTTTTCTAATGCGATTGTATTCTCTGGATCAATATTTCTTGGAATAAATTGCATTCCCCTGAGAATAAAAGTGTAAGAAGTTTTAGACTGTGGATCTACTAATGTTATTAATTCTACTGCATGAATACCACCAGTAGGAAATTTATTATCATTATTAGTAAGATCAACCTCTATATCTGAAAAACCTTTTGTTACATAGGTTTGCTTTTCAGAATGATCGTTTTTAAACCAAAAATATCTATAGAAGAATCTAGCATCATAATCTGCTCCATAGGAATATGGATATCTGAAAAAGTTATTCAACTCTCCAAAATTATGAGTCTGATAAGCATTCCTTAAATTATCCACAGCCTGCTTTCCAGCTTCTTCTGCTATAGCAGGAATTATATCTCTAAATCTAACAATTTTTCGATTTAATCTATCTTTATACTGCCATTGCCTATTTAAATTATAATCTCTCGATTCTTCTTTCTCAAAATAAATAGGTACAGTAGGACTCTCGATAGGACTCATATGTTTTTCTCCTGTATCGAGATCTCTCCATATCATATAAATATAATCATTAATGGCTTCATCGCCTTTACCTTTTCTTTTAGCATATTGCACGTCTATTAGCATTTTATTTTTTACGTGATTAATTGATTCAATAGGTAATACATCCATTATATTATCCCTCCAAATTCTTAAATTTGTACCAAATCGTTCTCTCCAGTATAAACTTCAAAGTCATATGAAAAACACAGTTATAACCATTGAATACTTTATAGAAAGGGTGATACAATGAGTGAAGAACAAGATGAGATTAAATTAACTAATACTAAGAAAAAGAAATCCCTTTTTGCTGATTTAAGAGACGCTAGTAAGAGCCCTTTTTCAATAGCAAAGGAAGAGCAAACTGTTAAAGAGGAGAAAAAGAAACGAGCTGATAGAATTAAAGAAAGCTTAGAAGAATATCCTCAAGATGCTGAAGATAATGAATTTGCTTGGCTCGATGAATTTACGAATGTTAAACTTAAACCAGGTAAAAGAAGATGTAAAGATTCATTCTTCGGGGATTTCTCAGATGGTGAAGAAAATCTTACAAAAAAGAAAAAGAAGAAGAAAAATAAAGAAGATAGAATTGATTACTCTAAGCAATTTTCTACAGAGGAAAGATTATTAGCAACTATGCTAACTGATCAAATGAATTTTGTTACTTCTTTACAAAGACGATTAGATCATATGATGGATACTAAGTCTACAGCTATGGGTGTTAGTAAATATATGACAGACTTTATTGAAGGCCTGAATCAAGCTAGAACACTATCCATGCAATTAGTAGATAAAAAAGTTAGTATCAAGAAAACTATTGCTGATCTTAATATGAAAGAGCGAAAAGAATTTGGTAAGAAAGATGCAAATGCTGAGAAGGATATGACAGCATATTCGGCATCAGTTCTTAGACAGATTATGGGTGATCGACAATCATACGTGGATCAGGGATCTGTACCATTAGCTGACAATTCTCAAGTAAATTTTGAGGATATCGACCAATTCCCAGATATTGATGATGTGATGTCTGAAATTACTGGAGATAATCCTAGTGATGAAACTAATACATATTTAAAGTATGAGAATTCTGGAATAAGTATTAGAATAATCTATAGAGGTAGAGATAATGATAAATTAGATTATGATTTTATTGCTGAAGATAGGGATGGTAATATAGTTGAGGATTATCCATTACCTATTAAAACAGCTTTATCTATTAATACTTCTACAGGTTTTGCTACAGATGCATACGGTGAAAGATATCCAATAGATTTCGAGTAAATAATTTCCTAGACTAGATTTAATCTAGTCTAGGAAATATTTTTTATATGAAATGATTATTTCATCATTGCATCATTGCATCAATATCATCAGTTGTCATCTCAGTAATTCCTAAAGATGCTCTTGTAATATTGATTGTCTTAGCAGAAGAACCGTCATAAGCACTACCTACTGTAGCACCCTCAGCCTGAATAGTGATAGCATATGGGTTCTTTAAAGAAGTATATGTAGTATTGGTATCAATATCACCGATCAGTTCATAATTGGTTCCATCATATACGAACTCGTATACTCTCTTAGCTGCCAGGTATCCAGCTGAAATAGCTGCACCACGGTAGAATACAGACTTTGCACCACTACCGTTTACATTAAGTGTAGGATTAGCTGCTTTATTAGTTACTGTGAACTTAACAGCTACCTTAGCACCGGCTACTAAAGTGAATCCAGGAAGAGTAACTACCTTAGCTGCTGTAGCTTCTTCAGTAGCACATGTACCGAAATGAGTAATAGCTGCACTACCATCGAAGTTTACACCATCAACGCTTCTAGCAGTTGTTAACTTAACAGCACTATTTGCAGCACCACCAACAGATGCAGAACCTGCATAACTATGAGTATGTCCAGATGTAGCTGCACCGATACTAGCTGGAGTAATATTAATAGACTTAGCAGCAGAACCATTGAATGTTGTAGCTGCTCCACCATTTAACTGGATGGATAAAGCATTTGCTACAGAGTTAGCTGCTCCACCTGCGGATGCAGAACCTGCATAGTTATGAGTATGGGTTTTAGCAGCAGCATCGGTAATACCATAACCACCTAATGTAGTTGGACGATTCTGTACACCACTCCAGTTAACCTTAGATGCAGTACCAGCTGTATACTCAACATAACCAGCATCTTCAGCAAGCTTAGTATCATCTACGATCATGTACATAAGACCAGTAGCTGTAACCTTAACAGTATCACCTACCTGAGCCTGTGCAGTTGTAAGTGCTTTACGAGCAGTATCATCTGCTACTACGATGCATCTCTCTAATGCTCCCGCTGGTAATCTATCAATAGAAATAGTTCCAGTAAGCTTAGCTGCATCAAGAGATACAATATCAGCAGACTGATGAGTATGCTTAGCAGCAGCAGCACCAATACCAGATGGAGTAATGTTGATAGTCTTAGCAGCAGAACCATTGAAGGTAAATAAATTGGTACCTTCTGTAGTACCACCATTAAGCTTAATTGCAATGCTGTTTGCTACAGAGTTAGCTGCCCCACCTGCGGATGCAGAACCTGCATAATTATGACTGTGGTTCTTAGCAGCTGCGTCAGTAATACCATAACCAGCTAATGTAGTTGGATTTGTACCAGCAGTAACATGACCATTAGCATCAACAGTTACAGATTTATAAGTTCCAGCATTAACACCAGATGCTGGATGTACATATGCATCAGCCTTGTTAGCCTTAGTATCAAGCAATGCCTTGAGTTTTCCCCAGAAATACTCAAGACTAGTCGAAGAAACGTATTTAATTGTAGCCATAGAATTAAATACTCCTTTCTATTTAAATATTATTATAAAACTGTTAGTATATTATCGGGATGATGATGACTAGATCGTATGAATACTCTAGCCATCATCATTATTTAAGCAAATAATTTATCAATTTCAGTATTTGTCATAGCGGTTACAGATGCACTAATAGTAATATTAGCACTTCCATCGAATGATGCACTACCAGATAGATCACCGCCTAAACTTATAGTTCTAGCAGTAGCTAACTTGACTGCACTATTTGCAGATCCGCCAGCTGATCCAGAACCTGCGTAATTATGAGTATGACTAGAAGCAGCTGCACCTATAGCACCTGGAGTAATATTAATAGTCTTACCAGCACTACCGTTATACGTAAATAAATTGGTACCTTCTGTAGTACCACCATTAAGCTTAATTGCAATGCTGTTTGCTACAGAGTTAGCTGCCCCACCTGCGGATGCAGAACCTGCATAATTATGACTGTGGTTCTTAGCAGCTGCGTCAGTAATACCATAACCACCTAATGTAGTAGGCTTACCACTTACACCTGACCATGGAACTCGTGATGCACTGCCAGCTGTGTACTCGACATAACCTGCATCTTCAGCAAGCTTGCTATCATCTACGATCATATACATTAAGCCAGTGGATGTAACCTTAACAGTATCACCAGTCTGAGCCTTGGCAGTTGTCAATGCTTTTCTTGCAGTATCATCTGCCACCACGATACATCTCTCTAATGCTCCTGCTGGTAATCTATCAACAGAAATAGTTCCAGTAAGTTTACCGGCATCAAGAGATACAATATCACCTGATTGATGAGTATGGGAACTATTAGCCTTACCGTTCAATGCTGATGTAGTAGCCGCTTGTGTCATAGCACCATCAGTAGCAGAACCAGTACTTGAGTAGAGTTTGGTTGTACCTGAATAAGTGCTTGTACCTTTACTATAAGTTGTATTAGTTGTTGGCGGTGTGTAGCCTAAAGCAGTTGTTACATTAGCTTTGGTTAATTCACCTCTAATGGTAGCAGAAGATTTATTTTCTACACTTCCTAAGCCTACATCTGATTTGGATGGTTTGTTTAAAGTTGTATATAATGTAGACCAATTTGACCATGTACTAGCATTATACATACGAATATAAATTTTCTGATTACCATCAATTAAAATTTGCTCAGTGTATCCAGATGCATTCTTCATTACAAGCATACCAAACGGATCAACACCATCAGGTTTATTGGTTACACTATTTGATCCTCCTGCATAGTAAAATCCAGGAGTAGTAATATCATTTAATTTCTGATTCGTTAATTGATTTGGTGTAGGATTTGCAGTAATCGTAATATTACCACTACCATCAAAGTTTACACCATTAATAGCTCTAGCTGTTGCTAATTTGACTGCACTATTTGCAGATCCACCTGCTGAGCTAGATCCTGCGTAGTTATGTGTATGATTCTTAGCAGCAGCATCGGTAATTCCATATCCTGCTAATGTTGTCGGGTTAGTACCAGCGGTAACATGACCTTGTGCATTAACCGTTACCGATCTATATGTACCAGCTGTTACACCGGAATTTGGATGTTTATAAGCTTTACTAGCATCTAATTTACTATCTATAGACACTTTAATTTTACTATAAAAATATGCCAAATTGTCGGAAGAAACGTATTTAGTTGCCATTTTAAATCGTCCTTTCTTTGTATTAGATTTATCTCACTGTTTTGGGAATGCAATGTGGTGAAAGATGGTAGAGATATACTCTACCATCATATATTAAAACATTTTATCTATATCAGAATTTGTCATACAAGTATGCTCATGCCCAGTTAATGCATTTGGTTCTGGCACTGTAATAGCGTCTTCATTTTTGCATGATAATGCGCTAAACCGATACTTGTAACAACTGAAGCCATTTTATTACCTTCTTTCTATTTTATTTAAACAGATTATCTATTTCTGCATTTGTCATTGTATCATGAGCATGACTTTTAGCAGCGTATTTATCGACTAATTTAGAGCCATTTTCATAGATGGTAGTTGCTGCTACATTACCACTGACTTTAATAGCACACCCCACACCATTTGCAGGGTCAGTATAAGTACTTTGATAAAATCTTGATTCACCGCCAGTAACAGTTATTGCTCCAGTTAAAGTACCTCCAGATGTAGGTAATGCTCCAATAAGAGCAGGGGTGATATTTAAAGTTTGATTACTCGATCCATTAAAGCTAGTCTTGGTGGTTCCGTTGGCTTGTATTACCATACTATGCTCAACGTATGAAGATCGACCAATTAAATTTCCATATACTGTATTATCAAAATAAACTGGTCTTGATGTGCTAATATGAGAAATTGGTCGAATTGGAACTTTTAAGCTATATTTAGTTGCAGGAGCAGTTGTAGATATTGTAGGAGTAGCTAGTATATTAAAATCTGACCATAATGAAATAGTTTTATCTTGCTTAATACTTGAATCGACTTCAAGATAGATATCATGTGCTGCTTCATTTGCTACAAATAAGATATTCTTAATTTCCGGAGCATTATATTGCTGAGATATTATCTCGACATTGGGAGCCATATAAGATTGAGCTGATATAGTAGCTATAAAACTATATTGGGTATTTTCTCCAAACGTTCGTACGTATAAATGATTAAGTCTAATATTCTGATATTTTGTGCCTAAGCATACATAATAAGTACTAACAGCTGTGGTTTTTGGAATAGTAACTGTTACAGCTTGCTTATATCCAAAATTAAATCCTTCTGTAGATAAGTGGTTTTCTACAGATTTTGCCCCACCTCCCACTGTGCTTGAGGCAGCATAATAGTGAGTATGATTAGTGTTGGATTTTCCATTTAAGAGGGTCTTTATTTTCTCATGATAATGAGTTAATCCAGCACTTGTTACGACTGAAGCCATGTTTAAAACTTCCTTTCTATATTTGTATTAAAGAAATGTAGTTTATCGGCAATATAAAATAGAATAAAAAAAGAGGTGATTGTTTATAATCACCTCTTTTTTTATTATGAATATTGAATGTAGATATCACCATTGCTAGCAGTGCCTGATGGTGCAGATGTACCATAAGTAATATGGGTTGTAGCACCATTGGAGAACGCTCCTTGATTGCAATAAGCAAGAACTGATGCTCCATTACTGGAATATGCACCATTCCAGCTAGCTAATGTTCCAATAGTTGGAACCTGTGTAGGCATAGTAACATAGTCAGCAAAAGTAGTTGAAAGAGTGTGATATACTCGGCTAGCTTGTAAGAATGTATCTCTTGGAACTGTACAAACAGAGGTACCTTCCTTATTCCATGCTGCGAGATAACTGAAATCATAATCACCGCCGATAGTTCTTTCTGGTGAATAATACGACAGAGATACATAGTTAGTAGCACCTGTTCCTGATTTAACCGGGTCTACTAATGTACCGTGAGCGTGATTAGATGTGGCAAACTGTGTTTTTAGGGCAGATTTTAAAGTTGATCCGTCCCATACAGCAAGATATGTATATCCATCGTAAGCTTTTTCAGCAGCACTATATGCCAAAGAACAAGTCTTAGATGAATCATTAGCATCTACTAACGTATTATGAGTATGTCCCGCTGTAGCAAAATGTGTCTTGCTAGCACTCTTTACTGTTGTACCATCCCATACTGCAATCCAATCATAGTCAGCATAATTCTTGCTTTTAGCTTTATATGATAAGCTACAAGTTCCAGTCGAATCAGTGGAGTCTACAAGATTTGTATGGGTATGATTAGAAGCAGCTGCTCCGATAGTAGCTGCGGTAATATTAACGCTCTTTGCAGAACTACCATTAAATACAGCCCGTGTAGTACCATTGGTTTGAATCGTAAGTGAGTTAGCTACACTATTAGCTGATCCACCTGCAGAAGATGAACCTGCATAATTATGGGTGTGATAACTTCCAATACCATCTACCGGCATGTATTTAAGAGTAGCCGTAGTATTATCAGATGCAAAAGCCCAAACTGCAAGATATGCAGCTGTTCCGGTTGGATCAGTTGCAACACCCCACGGATTAATATATACGATTCTGTTACCGGTATCACCATAACATTTTACTCTATCATAAGTATCTGTGAATACTGCATCGCTTGGCACAGATTTACCAAGCGTATAACTACAAGCTACTGGCTTACCACCACTAAAATATACTGGTTGTGTAGCAGAACCTGCTGTAGAAGTATCGAGCTTAACAGCAGAAGTTGCAGAGCCACCAGCACTTGCAGAACCTGCATAGGAGTGAGTATGACTAGTGTTAGCTTTGCCGTTTAGCAGTGCTTTGATTTTATTATTGTAATATGTCAGTCCGTCTGAACTTACGTACTTTGCCATGATTAGCCCTCCGAAATCATAATATAGATATCACCGTCCGCAGGTGCAACTCCGGTTACTTGTGTAAAGATTGCATCTGTTGGACTACTTGTGCCACTTCCAATATTTCGTGTAGCACCATTACCAAATCTACCTTTGTCACAATACTGAAGATATGATCTATATGTAATAATACCGCTTTCGGTATCCTGTCCGTAGTTGTAGGCACCGTTCCAATATGCTAAGAAGTTTCTAGTTATAACTTCATTATTCCTAGCCAACGCTGCTTCAGATGGTGATCCAACATCAGGATTTACCCAGTTTAGTGAACCTTTATCAACATCTGCCATCGTAGCTTTTTCAGATGATTTGATAAAATCAGACTTTGGAATAGCTACAATCCTATTTCCTCCAGTCCATGCAGCAATAAAATCTACATTATCAAACGTACGATCTTTTTCACTATATGCTAATGACAGTAATCTACCATCGCTATAATCTTTAAGTAAACTATGTATATGACACTTAGTAAGAGTATCTGCAGTAATGTATCTTAGATATGCTGCGGAATTTTTTTCAGCATAGTTCCATACAGCAAAGAATTGTATATCGGTAGTCTCATCACCCCATGGATAAAAGTATGCAGGTCTACTTTCGCCTTTACCTGGTGCATTTACAGTAGTTACACTATTATGAGTATGATTAGATGCAGCTACATCAGCAGTCTGATTCGTTAATCCGTCAAATATAACTTTATTACCATCTGATAAATTAAGAGTAAGATTTCCGGTTAAAGTAGTTCCACCACCAGTAATAGCATTAAGCTTATTAGTGATTTCTGTTGCAGTATAGTAATCAGCTGCATTTTTTGTAGCCATTGTGCCAAATTTACCCATATCACAATAAGCCAAATAGGAATTATACTTTACTGTACCATCTTCATCGCTAGTGACACCTTCATATGCACCATTCCAATATGCTAAGAAGTTTCTAGTAACGATATCGTTCACAGAAGCATCTCCTCTGACCCAACCTAAGGTACCTTTATCATCAACATCTCCAATTTCAGATCTATTAATATAAGTAGTCTTTGGAATAGCTACAATGGTTACACCATCTTCATCGGTGTCCTTGGTATTCTGTACCCAAGCAGGAAGATATGCTATTTCATCATAGTTTGGCATCGTTCTACTGTATTCAAAAGTAAGCTTATATTTCTTAACAGCATCTACGACAAATGAATGCGTATGAGCTTTAAATATACTAGCAAAAGACTCAATTAAATGAGTCAATCCATCGGAATTTAAATATTTTGCCATCTCTTTCCTTCCTTTCTTAATCATTAATAATCGGTTTTGTATGTAAAAGCCTATGAAGACTGATAGCTTCATAGGTTTTTATAAATCGAATAAAAAAATTACTTGAGACCGGCATCTGCAAATGCTTTATCGATCTCACTATTTGTGATAGCAGCAACACTATCTCCGTTTTTAATACTCTCATTAATCTCATTAATAACTGTATTAAGAGTCTTTCCAGATGAGTCTGCTAAGACATCATTGACGGTAGTAGTAGGTAGTAAATACTTCACACCATCAGCATCAGGAATTGTCATGTATCCATGAAAGTATGTATTAGCCATATATACACCTGCCTTTCTTGAATTTATCTATGCCTAGCATTTATTATCTTGTTTTTTATAAGTCTTGATGAGGGCTATGATAAAACTTTTAATTAATTGGATATTACTAGAAAGAACTTATCTTTCTGGCAAGCCAAGCACAACTATTATGTTTTTTATATAAAGCATCTCTTTCATAATGAAAGTTAGGTTGTGTAAGAATAAAGGCCAGATTCTAAAAAGATGCTTTACAATCATGTGAGTCAGAAAAGAGAGTGATACCAATATTTATTTTAGGTATCACTCTCTTAAACTATAACCTGCTATCGTAACAAAGAAAGGAGATTATTATGAGCTTAATTGAAAGGGACTCAACACAGAAAGTCCTCAATATAGAAGGACTCAACTATCTTCTCAAGAAATTAAAATCTTCTCATATGGATAAGATAGCTACAGATAATGTACTAGGTCATGTTAAAATCGGTCCTACTGTTACGCCTACATCCATTAATGGTGAAGGCATAGCTGCACCTTCTTATCATACACATCCTGCACAAACTGAAATTAGTGGAAATGCAGGTACTGCAACCAAGTTAAAAACTCCAGTCAATATTGCTCTTAGTGGTCAAGTAAATGGTAATGCTGACTTTGATGGATCTAAGAATATTACTATTAAAACCACTATTGATAATAGCGGTAAAACAATCGCTGGAGTAACTTCACTTGATAAATTACAACCTGGTGATTATATTGAGAGTGGCGGATCTAAATATACAGATTCTCCATTAGGATCTACATCGACTGGTAAATTTATTATCCAAGTTGTAGGTACAGATACTGAGAAAACTCAAATATTTACTGATCCTGCTACTGGTAAAGTCTATTATAGACTTATAGAAAATGGTGTAGCTGGGGATTGGTATGAAATTCTTGTAAAAAAGAATGGAAATATTGATGGAAATGCGTCAAGTGCAGATAAGCTAAAAACTGCTAGGACAATAGCTATTTCTGGAGATGCAGATGGTTCTACTACTTTTGACGGTAGTAAAAATGTAGATATTGGTATCACTCTTAGTGATACTGGTGTAGATGCTGGTACTTATGGATCTAATACACAAAGTAATTTTAATACTACTAATGAATTGACTATTCCTGTATATACGGTAGATGATGCAGGTAGAATTACATCATCTTCTAATCAAACTATCAAAATCCCAAAATCATCTGGTAGCAGTACTGGTGGTGATACCGGAGGTGGTATAAACCCAGTAACTATTGCATTAGCCGGTGATGTTACAGGTTCCAAGGTATTTGATGGTACTACAGATATTACTATCGATACTACTCTTAAGAATAGTGGAGCTACTGCTGGTTCCTATGGAGAAACTACAGCTATTACATTAGCTACAGGATCTTCATTCAAAGTACCAAATTTCAATATTACTGCAAAGGGTATAGTATCTTCAGCTAGTACAGTAACCGTGTCTGTACCAAGTACTTTTGGAGATGAGGTAAAATCATCTCCTGCTACTTCTGGAAAGATTTATCTCTCTGGTAAAACTACATCTACAGAGTCTACATCTAATGACGTTCATAATTCTGGATTATATTATGACGTAGATTCTAAAACCTTAACTGCTCCAAATATTTCCGGTAATTTTACAGGATCAGCATCCAGTGCTAAAAAGCTTACAGCTGCTGTAAATATCGGATTAACTGGAGATACTACAGGTACTACTTCGTTTGATGGTAGTAAATCTGTAAGTATTGCTACTACTCTTGCTAATAGTGGTGTTACAGCTGGTTCATATGGACCATCTTCAAATACCACTGTAGAAGGTGATACTACTTTTAATATTCCAAAGGTTGATGTCGATAATAAAGGTCGAGTAACATCAGCTACTAATAGTACAGTTACAATACCAGAAAGCTCATTGAATAAAGTTAAATCAACAACTGCTAACTCTGGCTTAATATATATTACGGGAAAACCTTCATCTGAAGATAGTACTTCTACGGAAATACTTAATCCTAATTTATATTATGATGTAACTAATAATACATTTCATGCAGGTAAAATAGCAGCTACTATTGAAGGTGTATCCGAATCTGCTAATAAGTTATCAACTGCTAGAAATATTAATCTAACAGGCGATGCCACTGGTACAACTTCATTTGATGGTAGTAAGGATGTAACAATTGCTACTACACTTAAGGATAGTGGAGCTAAGGCTGGTACATATGGTAATACAACTGATGTCAGTTTAGATACCGCTACTTCGTTCGTAGTACCAAAATTTACTCTAACATCTAAGGGTATAATTTCTTCAAGTGAAACTACTACTATTTCTTTACCAGCTGGAGGTTTTACTAAAGTTAAATCATCACCTACATCAACAGGTAAGATTTATTTATCAGGTAAAACTACTCCAGATGAATCTACATCAACGGATGTACACAATTCCGGATTATATTATGATACGGAGACAAAGACTTTAGTAGCTCCTAATATATCTGGTACAGTTGGCAATTCATCCACTGCTAATAAATTATCAGCTGCTAGAAATATTAGTTTATCTGGTGATGCTACAGGTACAACATCATTTGATGGTAGTAAAAATGTAGATATTGCTACAACTCTATCTGATTCTGGTGTAATCGCAGGTGATTACGGTACAAAAACAGATACAGCATTATCTTTAAGCAATAGCTTTAATATAGCACAAGTTAAAATAGATGCTAAAGGTAGAATCACAAGTGCTAAAAATACAGCTATTACATTATCAGCTGATGCTATAAATCAGGTAAAGGCTACTCCTGCTACCAGTGGATATATTTACATTACAGGAAAACCAGGTTCTACTGAGAATACTAGTACAGATATTCTTAGTCCTAACTTATACTATGATATAGATACTAATACATTTCATGCAGGTAAAATAGCAGCCACTATTGAAGGTGTATCCGAAACTGCGAATAAACTTTCGGCTGCTAGAAATATTAATCTAACAGGAGATACTACTGGTACAACTGCTTTCGACGGTAGTAAAGATGTAACTATCAATACTACTCTTAAAGATAGTGGAGCTAAAGCAGGTACATATGGTAATGATACTAATATTACCTTAGATGGCGGAGTGTCATTTAATGTACCTAAGATCACTATTACAGCAAAAGGTATTGTAACTGCAGGTACAACTACTACAGTATCTTTACCTGCTGGAAATCTCAATAAAGTAAAATCATCTCCAGTTGCATCTGGAAAGATTTACTTATCGGGTAAAACATCTGCTACAGAATCTACATCAACAGATGTTCATAATTCAAGTCTGTATTATGATGCTGATTCAAATACCTTAGTAGCACCAAATATTTCTGGTAAAGCTACAACTGCTGGTGCAGCTGAAAAGCTTGTAACCCCTAGAAATATTAGTTTAACTGGTGATGCTACAGGTAAAGCATCGTTTGATGGATCAGCGGATGCTACTATTTCTACAATTCTTGCTAATTCTGGAGTTACTGCTGATACTTATGGTGTAAATACTCAGGCTACAGTAACCAATTCTAAGCAGGTAATTATTCCGAAAGTTGTAGTAGATGCTAAGGGCAGAGTTACTAGTGCAGGTAATCAAACTATTTCATTACCTACAGATGCAACTACAGCAACAAAGTTAGCTAGTCCAATGAAGCTTAGTGCTACCGGTGATGCAACTGGTTCTGTCTCATTTGATGGATCTACTGCTGCTAACATGGCATTAACACTTGCTAATTCCGGTGTAACAGCTGGAAAATATGGACAGCAATTAACAGCAGCTCTTGGTACAGATGCTTCTGTAACTATTCCATATATTACAGTAGATGCTAAGGGTAGAGTTACGTCTATAAAGAATACTACATTTAATACACCAACTGATTCCTTTAATAAGGTTAAAACTGATATTGTTGATGATGGTTACATCTTTATCAGTGGTAAAAATGAATTAGTTGCAGGTGATGGAACAGCAGTTATTAACTCTGATCTGTATTACGATGTAAAAAATAAGATATTACATGCTGGTAAGATTGCTGGTACTATTGAAGGTGTATCCGATAGTGCTAATAGACTTGCTAAAGCGGTTAATATTAACTTAGTTGGAGCTGTAAAAGGTTCACAAGCCTTTGATGGCTCTACAAGTATTGACATCACTACAACGATTGATACCATTACAAATGAAGAGATCGATGCAATGATGGCGGATTAAAAATAAAGAGTAGTGAAGATAATTTCTTCACTACTCTTTATTTATTTAGACACGTCTATTTCTCTATCTTTACCTGATCCGAATCTTACCATATGAATTTTCTGCTCATCTGGTCTATAGATCATGACATCCCAACACTCTTGAGTCACTGTACCATCTTCTCTAGGATTTACAATCCAATCACGATTATAAATATAAGCATAATCTTCAGTAGGTGTCCAGCTACCGAACAATGAGCATTGAGTTATAATCTGGGTACAAGATATGTCACTATCACTTGGCTTAATAATACAATCTAAATGTTCATGACCAGCAAACCATGCTATTACTCTACCAGTCTTTGATGAATAGTCACCTGAATGAGAATTATAAGAATTTACCAAATTGCAAGTTTCAGTTCTATTTGACCTATAGTCAATGGTGTCAAATATCCCTATATGACTAAATAGCATAATATTATATGTATCTGGTGTATTCTTAAAAGTTTCTATAAGCCATAGTAATTGACTACTTGACATACCCCAAACATCATATCCATTTTCACATTCACTGGTTACAATGAAAATCATTCTCAAACTTACTGACGGAATGTCAAAATAAAAGTAAGGTTTATCTCCATTGCGGATAACCTTACCATCATTTACTCTTCCATATGTACAATAGTTTTGAGTCTTTGGATTTTGTCCATGAATCCCATCATGATTACCTTGAGTAATATATACATTGTCTGTACACTCGTGCATGAGATTTACTACATATTGATTATCTCTATCTACTCTATCTTGAGTATCTCCATCTGTACTACTATCTCCATACATTAAGATATCGCCCAAATGAATAATACCATCAAGTGTAACTTTCTTGGATAAAGCCTTGATATTTCTAAATGTATCCGATGTTCTTTCTACATTGAAGGCATCTGAACTAGCGTAATGGGTATCTGTAGCTAATGCGAATACAACACACGGGCTATCTGTAAGAGATAAAACGGTATTAGCAGTTTTCTCTAATTCTTCATCATATAGAGCTTTGTTTTTTCCTAATAACTCAGCGGTATCTGATATCATATCTTTTTTTCTTACAATGCTAATTGGTATATATTCATCTTTAAGTACAGTATTGCCAATATACTCAGCATATTTTCCATTAGACTTATAATAGTCATAGGTGCTTAACATTTGTTCTGTATAATTATTAGATCCATGTAGTATAGATGTACCTGCGGATATCTTTGTTATTTTTGCGCCATCGGGTACATCTACAATTCCAGTATTAGTCGAAACATGTCCAGAGTTAGCTATAAAATTACCATTCTCATCATAGCTAGCATAATATAACGATGGTGCTAAACTACGCGTACCTTTATTAGTATCATAATATGAGAAGATATATCTACCTTCTGATAAAGTAGCTGTAAAATAACTCCATCCGGGATACGTTACCAATGTACCAGTTCTATCATCAACATAGTATACATCTGTAATCGTATATGGATTGAATAAATTCACACCGTCTTCAAATCTATCCGATAAATTTGTTAAATTAGCATCGACGTCAGATATAATATTTGAGATTGCTTTACTTATCTTGGTACAAACATATCCAAGTCCGTCTAATGATAAATATTTTTTATCGCTCATATCGAACTCCTTTCCTAAAATATTTAATAATCTGTCGATACTTTTTCGGATAAAAAAAGTAGTGAAGAGATTTATTTCTCTTCACTACTGAAAAAATCAGCTAAATAAGTTTCGAATGGTCCGTTTCATCCATTTAGAAAATCGATCCTTTTTAGACTCTTTTTCTTTCTGCTCAAAATATGGTTTGGTAGTAGTATCAAAACATTTACCTGAATTTGGGCAGCCACACGTTCCGAAGTTTTTACATTTTCGGCATTTACTATAATAATCTTCCATATTATTTTTATCCTCCTCATTTTTTGTCAAAATATATTGTTACACTACACCCCGATTCAGTTTCTACTTTATCATAACTTCTAAATTGATAATTTTCACCAATATCGATTTGTAGTGTACCTATTGCACCTATTCCTTTACACGGGTTTATCTTAATACCAGCACTCGTACTACAAATGTACATAGCTAATAATAGGAGTAAAATACATCCAAGTATTATTCTATTTTTCATTCAGTTTCCTTTCGTTTATCTAGTTTTTTATCCATCATAAGAATTATAGAATCTACCATTCTACCAGTCATTCCAGTTTCATAAGGATCTTTAATTATGAATTGTACTGTAGCTCTTCTATCTTTTTTCCATTTCATGCAATCTTCTTCGAAGTTAGAAAATGCTATTGGTGACATCCTATTTTCCCATCTTTCTTTCATTCTAAGATCTGGAAATATAGTTGCAAAAGGATAATCATTCTTACTAAGAGTATCTACGACTTCTTCAGTTAACGGTAATATTATAACTGAATCATCTTTCTCATTATATACTTTTTCTAATCCTCTTAAAATCATATCCTCTTTATCTAACTCTTCAAAGTTATAAATGATTCTAGGCCAGTGATTGCATTGTGGTAACTTACTTCTAAATTTTATAGATTTGGAATAACTGTAGTTATGAGCATATGTACTTTTTCCAACTCCTTTGTATCCACAAATGATATATGACATTTTAATTCTCCTTGCTCTGAATAATAATTGGATAATATTGGTAATCAGAATCCGTGGGAATAATTCCCGATGTATTAGGATCACTACTAGCATTCTTTAATTCCAATTCATTACCATTAGTATCAAAGAAAGCTCTTGATATTTTATTACCACTTTCCCATGCATAATATCTAGCTCCAACTCTATCTATTACACCTAATACAACTGCAATTGGATCCATGTAGATATCTATAAATCTTAGTAATTCACTAATTGTCACGAGTCTATGATTGTTATGTCCACTGTATACCAGTATACCGTACTTACCATTTAAAATATCTGGACTAGATGCATACAATGCCATTTCACCGTCATTAGCATTCGACATACCAAGCATACCAATAGCTTTAGCATCAATTCTAGCTGTCATTTTGCTAATAGGTACAACTAGATCAGGCGATTCTTGATTAGCCATATACATCGTATAGTTATTTAACATAGCTAAGTCCAGTACTGTAAATTGATCGTTTGAATTAAATTCATTATTCATTTCTTTCTTCCTCCTTGGAATAAAAATATTTTATATTAAACACAAGTAAAACACTAAATACAGTTTAATTATGTAGAGAGAATGCCTAAGACATTCTCTCTACATTTTAATACTCAAATTTCGGACAATCGAGATTGTAATATTTCTTAAGATTATATGGATCTTTATCAATCTTAAAATTTATAACAGTTTTGAGTATATTATTTAAAGCATTTTTAACAGTGTTTAATTCCTTAGCAGATTGAGTTATAGTATACTTTTTACTAAACTCTGGATGTTCTAGTAGACTGATATACCAATCTATCATAGTGATCTTTGATTTTGTATATTCTATTAACATAGCTTTATCATCTTCATCTTTAATTTCTTTTATTTTATTTTCAATATAAGTGATATAGCTATTATCAATTACTGGAAGTTTCTTTTCTTTAAATGAAAAGAATTCAAAATACATAGCCATTGCATCATTATAGATTTCATTAGCTTTATTTTCTATATAGGTATCATCACAAGATTCGGATATATCAAATACAGATTCTCTAGTAAACATATTTTTTGACTTAGGAACTTTGAAAAGTTTTCTTACATTTACCAATTTAGCTTGGCGCTTCTTATAATTATTAATAGTTGATAAAGCTAATTTAACCTCATCATCACTGGTAGATGTAGATATTGGTTGGACTTCCATCATTTTGCCAATTGCAGAAATTAAAGCTTCTCTATATCTAGGATTTACAGCAGCAAATTTATCGGCTTTGATTTCTTCTTTTAATTGAGCATCGTCTTTATATCTACTAGTACTCATTAAATTTATAAGAGGTAATTGCATAATTTTACTAAAGAATGATTGTCTTGCCATATTAGTAACTTCAAAACCGGCTTGAGCTAGTTGTCGTCTAAAAGTATTTCCTAGTTTAGCACCAAAGCTAGTATTAAGAACTATATGACCAATCTCATGTAAAAGGATAGTTGTTAATTCTGTAGCGTTCATTCCTACTTCTTTTTTTATCATTCTTTTATCTATGTCAATTACCCAGTCTTTAATATCTTTCCAGCTAAATACAACGATATGCCATTTTTCATCGTCGAGCATCATAGATACTAATTGATCTGTATATGCTTGAGATGGTCTTACTGACATGCCGTATAATTCGTCTGTAGGAGGGGATTCTATCACACTTACGACAAAACGCTTATCACATGCTAAACGAAGAACTGATTCTATTGTGGAACAACTTTTTCTAATAATCGATTCCTGATCAGGATTATCAATCATATTCTGAAAAGCTTTTTCAATAGATGCTAATTGTTCATCTCTAAACCGAATACCCATTTTACTACTCCTTTCTATAATCTTATATGATTAAACTACTGTGTTTTTGATATGATTAGGGGGACATCATTTTAATTAATTGAGAAAAGGATGGGTTTAGAATGGTTTGTGTTTATAAAAAGAGAAACTATGTAATCTATTCAAATACCAGAGAATTCATTATTCACAATAAGAATAAAGAATTTCAAAAAGGTCATAGCCATATAAATAATTTTAATACTGCAAAATATTTAATTGATTTAGCGATCTATTCAAGAATACCAAATAGGGAAAGTATATATTTCCTTGAGACATTGATAAGAATTTCTAATGATGAGGAATATATAAAGCGTTTAAGAATTAGAAAAGCTAAACTCGAAGGAAATAAAAAGCTTCCTAGAAATAGGGGTCAAAAACATTCAACTAAAGTATTATCAAAGAAAGGACGGATTTAAACATGAAAGAATTTGATCCTATTGCGGATTTGTATGTATGTGAACAGACATCTCCGATAGATAATACAGTTAGTTCATTAGATGTAAGAAAAGCAGGTGGCGATACTGTTGCAAGATTTGATACCACTTTACAGTCCTTTGATGTAATGAATCGAAATGGAAGAATGTATTTGGGTGATAACGTTTGGCAAGCTATTCAGACTGAAGAAAATCAAACTCTTATACGTGGTAACAGATGGTTCGGTGAACAGGACCATCCTTTCAATACAACAGAATCTGGCAAATTAACACCAGAAAGAATGCGTAAGATTTATATGCCTAATAGATCTCATGTTATTCTTAATCCTAGAATTAGAGGAAATCTACTACTTGCTACTATTGAGTCTAGCTGTAATGATGTAGGAAAAGGTTTTAGAGATGAAGTACTCCGTGGAATGGTACCTGCATTTAGTTGTAGAGCTGTAGCTCGTATGGAAAGGCGTAATAATAAGCCTACTATTATTATTGGTAAGCTTATTACATATGACTGGGTATTATTCCAATCTCATAGAGAAGCAGAAGGTGCTAACAATTTAGCACAGCGTCAAATAGGTAATAATTTACCAGTTATGGAATCTGCTACAAATGTTAGAAACGTAGGCGATGTAATAATTCCAGTAGACGCTCTAAAATCAGTAGCTGAGAAAGATCGTAACGTAAACTATATTATGGAAAGTTATGATATCTCAAATGAAGGATTAATTGGCTATAATTCATCCTCAAAACGGGTAATTATAGGTGACAGAAATACTCGAATATATGCAAAGCTTGAACCAGAGTCAATTGCATCTATCGAGAATGTATTGTCTATGTTTTAATGAAAGGAAGGAATAATCCATGAATAAGAATGATATTCTTAGACTTACGGAAAGTGCCAGAAATGGTCAAATTTCGTTTGAGGATTACGTAAATAATATTAATCTTTTTACAGAAGATGCTTCTGTACGTAATCTTTACAATGTATATTTACCGGGATTTAAGTCCGAAAAAGAAGCTCCTCTTGAGCTTATGGATGTCCTCGAATATGCAAAGAAGGTAACAATTGGAAATGAAGAGAAATATTTCGATCTTGTAGAGCAGGTTATCGAGCGTGATACATCAAGATTCAATGCTTATGCTGCTAGTATGATTGATCTATTTGAAGAAGGACATGCTAGTATTAATACTACTGATTCCACTGATGATGATGTGTATGAAGAATGTGCAGCAGAGTTTAATAGAATTGGTAATAGCGTATACGGTGACAGAGATTCTGTTTTAATGACAGAAGCTATTCGTCTTGGACCGATCACTATTTCAAAGACTGTTAAAAATGTTGGTGAGTTAACTAAGCTTATTAATAGTCTTGGTAGAAATACTAAGCTTCTTGAATCTAAGGATGCTACTGCAGTAAGATCTAAAATGAAGTCATATGAGGAATTAGTATCATCTGAGTCATTTATTCCTCTTAAAGATCTTAAGAAGATTCATAAGTCATATGAAGATGCTAAGAAAGAACTTCGTAAGGTTCCTAAGTTTAACTCTGAAAAGGGTGATGTTTTCACTTGCTATATCTGGTATAAGGGTAATGAGAAATTCTGTGGAATTTCAATTGTAGAAAATAAGAATAAGTATATTATCAAGCCAGAGATATTTGGTGGAGTAGCTTCTAACCTTAAGGGCTATTATATGGCTGCTATGGCATTATCATGTGGTCTATGGACAGCTGATACTAGAAAATGCTTATCAGACCTTAGAAAGAGTGTAGAAAAGGGTTGGCAGGTACAAAAGAAGATTGTAAAAGAATCTGTAACTAGATATTTCGATAATCCAAATGCTATTGAAGCTATTCATAATTATTATCAAAAGGCTTGTGATCAGGGTATAATCCTTGAAGCAGACTTAGATGTTTATAATAAATTGATTGATAATATGTATAAAGAGGCAGCCGAGGAGAAAGAAAAGGAAGATGAAGATTCTAAGTCTGATGATAGCAATGACGAATCTTCTACAGACGACTCCTCTTCTAACTGTGATTCTGATTCTTCTGATGATAGTGATTCTGATGATTCTTCGTCCTCCGGAAAGCAACCTACAAAGAATCAAAAAGAGAAGTTAGATTATGCCATTGATGATGTCAAGGATTTAATTGATGATCCGTCTAAGACGAATATTGATAAAGCTAAGAAAACTATTCAAGATGCTTTAGACGAGTTAAAGATTAAGAGTCAGACTTCAATGGATACATGTAAGGATTACTTTGTCAATGCTATTGGTGGAGATGATCTTGATGAGAAGTGGACAGATCTTTGTGATGATATGTTCGCAGTAGATGATGATTCAGATGATGACGATAAGGATTCAAAGGATTCTTGTAAAGAGTCTTGTGATGATGATTCTAGTAAGGACTCCGATGATAATTCAGATGAAAAAGATACAGAAGAATCTGTATTTGATTTCTTTGGAGATTACGAGTTCGATATCGATTTTTAATAAAAAAAAGAAGTGTACTGGTGACAGTACACTTCTTTTTTTATCCCTTGATATGTAAGGTATTCCCATACATATACAAGAATACTCTAAATGTCGATGTATCAAATCTTGGTTTACCTTCTGACATCATCATATCAGAAGACATGTAATAAGCATCTACAAAATTTACATATGCTAAAATATCTTCATATAGCATATCTTTCATATATCCTTTCATAGTATCTGATAGTAAATTATAATAAGATTTACTAAAACTTCTTGATATCTCATATGCTACTTCATTATCACTATGAATTGTAGTACTATATTCGTGTAATGACGATACTATTTTATAGCTATTGCCATTACCATCTGGATATAGATACTCCTTTAGATAATAACTTGAATGACGCTTATAAAAACTTTCCTCTTCATCTGGAGATAAATCTTTTTTAGTTATTTCAAAAAGATCCATATTTCTTTCTTGTACGAATTTCTTATATAATTCTTTTTTATCAGTCATTGCATACAAGAAAGGTTCTTGTAAAGGATCTCCATTATCTCCACATACCTTGTAGATCATATATAGCATATTTTTTCTCCTTCCTTATAAGTTCTATCTATATGATATATCAGCGTTTAGCAATTGTACAATATTCAATAATAATATCAGTTGGAATATCAATCGAATATTTTTCATATATGTATCTTTTAACTTTTTCACTTATAAGAAGAGAATCATCGAATAGATAATCAGTAGAATCATCTTCAGAATCACTATTATCAATTATACTATTTTTTTCTGAAGGCTTTATAAATTGAGCTTTTAATCTTGTATCCGTACCTATTAACTTTTTTACAGATTCTACTATACCATCTGAATTTTCTGGTAGATGGAATATAAGTCTTATTTTATCATATTCATTATTATCTACCATCTTTTTTAATTTGGTAATCTGTGATGATAATCTTTCATTATCTGAATATATTGAATTAGTCTTTTCATATGTTATAGTAGTAAATTTCTTAGCATATGGATTGATATAGAAAGTATGAGAATACTCCTTATCATTAACCTCTGTTACATAAAATCCTTTAGGTAATCCAGTATCACCATCATCAAATGCTAATCTATCATAACTTCCTACATAAAATACTTTATCATGTAGATTTGTCCTTACATGATAATGACCAAAATAAGTATACCCACTACAATTATTAGATAATTCACCATAATTAAAAGTAGGTACCTTTTTATACCTATTGCTTGCTTCTATATTATTAGCAGCTTTTTTCATTACATCTCTAATTACTCCATGACCAAAGATATAATCATATTGTACTCCATCATAGAGATATTCTTTATAGTACTCTACTTTGTTTTCTACAAATTCTTCTGGTATATATAATACGAATAAGTCATCGAACAAAGCTTCTGATTCTACTTTTTCTATAAACCTTACATATTCACATGAGTAGCTATAAAGTATTTTATACTGATCTTCTTCGTGAGATCTAGTACCGTACACTACTCTTAATTTTATTTTTTTATCAATACATATTTCAATTATTTCTCTTAAATATTTAATAGCCAATTCAGCCTTTTTATCATTGAGATACATCTTTTTATCGAAGTAATCTCCGCATATAACCATAAAATCTAAATCTTTAATAGATCTGATATTCTCGAGTAAAAATCCCATCTCATTTTCATAAGATGGGATGTCTACTGATACGGAATGAATATCAGCAATTACAATTCCTTTGTGGTTTGTCATTATCTGAATCCTCGTTATGTAATCTAAAATTCTTGTATATATCTGATAAAGTCATATCAGCTATATTAGGTCTTAAAGCGATATTTTCGCACTCTTTTATCACATCTGAACATGCTTTATGCTCATTATAATTCATCTTACCAAATGTATCACCACACATGATATCGCTAGTCATAGCTCTTGCAACCGATGAGTCTTTCGGTTTTGCATCCAGAAATTCTGCTATACTTTCCTTCATCTTTCTACAAGCCTCGTCGTTTATATACTCCACAGCTTTATTTACGACATTATTAACAGCTTCCCCTATAGACTTTCCCTGCTTCTCAATATCATCGGTAGATGTCCAATAAGATCCATACATCGAAGCTGTTCTGACTTTACCATATTGCTCTGGTTCTCCTCCTGTAATGAGATAAGAATATGGCAATGCTTCAATCCAATCACAGAATACATGCCACTCATTTAATTTATGATTTCTTCTACCCTGATAGATATTTGCTAATACTTCGTAGTTAAAGAATACATTACGAGTTTGATTATATGAATCTGGTAGCATCTGAATCAACTGATACCAAACTCTCTTATCTTTAGGCTCATATGACACATCATCAGTATCACTATAGCTATCGTTACCACCGTTAATATATAATCCTCTATAAAAATTCAATAGATCAATCACATCATCAAGCATTGCTAAACTTCTATTGGTTAGCATATCTGTACTAAAGTCTTTTCTCGTAAATTCTTTAGCTGTAATCTTATGCATAGTAGAAGTAGAGTTAGCTACTGTAGCAATCTTATATGTATCAAACTCTTTCCACCAATATAAAGGTGCAGTAATACGGATCATTACAGGAATCATTCTCATGTATTTTCTATGATCCTTGCCTGCTTTGGATAATCTAGCCATAAGATTAAGATCATTTTTACCTAAAATATAATCAGGATTCCATGTACAGTCATCCGGAGCAATATGATTGCAAATATCACAATCTTTCATTTCTCCATCATAACAATAACATCCCCATGTACTGTCAGATTTTTCCCAGCTATTCATAGGATTTCTCATTCCCTCAATTATAAACTCCATTTGCTCATTTGAGTATAATACTTCGTGCTCTAACTTAATCATATATTTTATTCTCCTTTCATTTCTCAATATTTTGAGTCTACTATTTTGTAGTCTTTGGTATTAAATGTAAAAAATGGGGGTAAGCAACGTATAGATCTTTTGGCCATTTTTAAAGATCTATACGTTACAAATCACAACAAAAGCGTTCGAAGGACTTAGTGTACAACCGAACGAACACGCACATGTACACTACTTTTAACAAACAAAAAATAAAAAGGTCATAACATAAACAAAAATTCCATTGAGTCAGAACAACCCACCCTGCTTTTTATGTAGAGAAGCATCCCGCAAATGCTTCTCTACATATATGTTTAATGACTTATTATTGTAATTCAGTTTCTACAGCGGATTCAAAACCAACTGCTGCTGCAAGAGCTTCATCTACAGTGGTAGCCTTACGAATATTAGCTTCGATCTTCTGTTGTAATGAAATCAATGGTCTTACAGTAGCCTCAATCTGTACAGCTAACTGCTGAAGTTCATCAATAGTCCAATCATATGTACAAGCTTCATTAGTAGCATTCCAAGATGGTTGATACTCAAAACCACTATTAGCTGCTGTCTGTGCCATAAGAATCATAGATGTGAGCATACTCTGCTTTTCTCTAGTGATACTATACTTAGCCTCTACTCCACCATGTACAGTTGATGTAATCGGATGATCTTCAAGATAAGTGCTAAGTTCCTTTTTACTCTTCTGAGCAAGGTATTCAATAGCATCATCAAGTGACATCTTGGTTGGATCTGGCTCAGCTGTAAGAGTATCAACAGTAGCAGCAATTGAATCCTGCTTGGTCTTCAGATCATTAATATCTCTCTGATAATCAACTGGTCTAGCAAGAGTTACAGTATACTTAGCTTCACCATCTTCGTAGTTAATGCTAACGGAATACATGTCTGTAAAGCTGTCATATTTATTGATGATAGTTGTACCTGCATCATCCATTTCATTAATAGTATTAAGGTTACTAGAATTATTAAAAGCGTCATGAACGGTTGAAAGATCAGAACCTACAATAGTGAGTGAGATACCCTTTGTATAAAGTCCTTTATACAGGAGCTCATTCTCACTAATATTATTCTCGATATTAAATTCAGTACCGTTACCAAGTACAATCTTTCTGATTACACTCATTTTATATTACCATCCTTTCTATTAATAGAATTATGATACAGTTTTAAAAATCAGAAATTATGAAATAACCATATATTATTTTATGGTCATTCACACAGATAAGTGAAAATAAAATTACAAGGAGATTAAAATTATGAGTAGAGTGACAAACAAATTAAAAAATCTTACTGGTCCAGAAAAGTTGATGATCTATCCAATTCTTATGATCATCTTTTTAAGCTGTATGGCAGTAGGTATGTTGACTAATGGAGATGCAGTGGCTAATGAAACATCATTAGCACATAATGAGACTGTAGAAGTATCTACAGAAATGATGACTGCAGAAGAAACAACTGAAATTACCGAAGAGGAATCTGAAGTAATCGAGACGACTGAAGATGTCGAAACTTCTATGGAGGAAACTGTAACTGAAGAATCTGAGTATTATGTAGAACCTACAACTGTAGATTATATTACAATTGAATATCCTACATATCCAGATGCAACAAGTGTGACAGTTAGTGAAGTAGTAGCTGGTGATGATAATACACAGCCAACTGAAACTGTTGATAGTTTTGCTCCATATTACTATATAATTTGTGACGGTGCTAAATATACTATGTCACATGAATTGCAGACGTATATCTATAATCTGTGCTTAAAGTATGATATTGAATGGTTTTATCCTTACTTTATGGCACAATTATTCCATGAATCAAGATGGCAGGAAGGATTAGTCACAGAACGAGGTGACTATGGCATTGCACAAATTAATATTTCAATGCATCCTCATCTTACTGATGCATTAGGTATTACTGACTATGCTAATTCATATAACAGTGTAACAGCTGGGTTATACCTCATGAATAATTATTTTTCAAGAGGTTACACAGTTAGACAAGCTATGACTGCATATAGATGGGGTGAGGGAAAAGCTAATGATCCAGATCCTGAAAATTACTATGATACCGTATGCGGTTATACCCAGTGTCTATTTAGGGAAAATTAAATTATATCCTAATATAGACATAAAAATAATCATAATGGCTTTTATGTCATTTTGATATATCATTAAAAGGTAGTACCAATAGGACTACTCATTACATTATAAGGAGGGCCAACGAAGATGGCAGTACAGAAAGAAACATTTGGACGCGAGATTGTTCGTCCGGAACGTGAAGTTGAATTTAAAGGAAGTGAGATCGCAGCATTTATTCAATCTCAGTTTAGTAAGGTTGATAAGATCGAGAACGATCGAAGAACAGCAGCTTGGGAAAAGAGTGGTAGAAGAGATGAACCACCAAAGACCATTCACACCAAAGTTTTTACGAAGCCATTTGTATTTGGTAAGGAAAACAGAAGACGTTCCTCTACCACAAGAAGAGAGACTGTATCAGGTGATAAAATGATCTGCTATTACATCTCAATGAGTGCATCTCTTAGAGACAGTGGATCACAGGGTCAGATTGCAGCTATATATAATACAAATGACGGCGGTGTTAAAGTTCGTCCAGCATATTGGCAGATGTTACAGACAATGGTATATAGACCAGAGTTTAGAAAGTTGATGCTGGATGATCGCGAGAATGCTGCATTATGGCAGCAGTACGGATTAGGATCAAGAGAAACTAGAGAGAAGTTCTTTGCTCTTACAAAACCGCATATCATTAAGGGTGGAGAATCAAGAATTGGTATCTTGTTAAATCCAGATTATGTACACAAGATGGTTATGACAAAGTGGCTTATGGAAGCACATCCAGAATTAAAGGGAACTCCGTTTGATGTGGAGATCGTTGAAGTTAACAACACTGAGTCTGGTAACTGGATTGATTGGAAGTTCATTCTGCGTTATGTTCCTAGAACTAATAATGAATATAGTGATGAGAACAGTGCCGAAGCAATTCAGGGAATGATCGAATCGATCAATAATGTTAGATAAAATAATCTAATTAAAGTTATCCGAGTAACTCTTATACAAAATATAGAGTTACTCGGATTTCTTTTTTATATCAATCGGGTAAGAGATTGGGGGTTATTTTATGGAAAATTATCAACTAGACTCAGTATTTCAAATAGCGTTTAATATGATAAGGATTCCATATAATCAATTGGATGAAATACTGACATATGAAAGATTTATAGAAGAGGGAAATCATATAAATCTTTGTATAAATATCGAGTCAGTTATGATGTTTATATCTACGATACAAGATCTTGAAAGTAGATTAGTGGCTGAACCAAGATTTATTCAAGGTTTTATAAAAGAATTTGTAAATACTGTATCACATTACAAATCTTTTTTTCAACAAAACCATTTT